>JAEEGJ010005360.1_pt1 | contig 40535 bp, 37 predicted proteins | sample 8958761 | NCBI WGS metagenome assembly JAEEGJ01 (sample SAMN16246546, study PRJNA631951) | gut metagenome | biome: gut microbiome; feature: rumen; material: RS-attached | host: Bos | place: Iran: Karaj | collected 2018-10 | reverse complement strand
AATCTATTCCATTGTAATATTTTACCACTGCCTCTTTGATGAGGTACTCGTAGAGGCGCTTCATCTCGTCGGCCTGCGAACGGAGATAGTTGCCGGTCGCTGTCTGGAATTCCAGCAGGGAGATGAGCCCCTGGTCCAGCTTCTTGAGGTTCAGCTGGTATGCCTCGGCCTGCACCTCTCCCTTGCGGAGGGCCTGCATATAGGCCCTGGCGCTGCCTTCGCAATCCTGGACGGCCCGGCGCACCTCGCTCTCGATGTCGCGGCGCTTCTGGTCGTATTCGGCGGATGCCTTCTCGAAGGCGGAGCGCTTCCTGGCTATCTGGGAGTGCCTGTTCAGGCGGTTCCATATGGGAATCTTGAGGGCCAGCTCGACATACTCGCCACCATTGTTGCGGAATGCATCGCGGAAGGACTTGTTGCCGGAGGTTCCCTGATAAGTATAGTAGCTGGTCTGCCATCCGGCATAGACGCTGACCGTAGGGAGTATCTGCCACCTTGCGGTGCTGAGCTCCGTCTTGGCATTCTTCAAACGCAGCGAAGCTTCCATCAGTGCGGGATTGTGCCCGAGGGCGAAGTCTATGGTGGACTCCACATTGGTTTCGGAAGCCCCGGAGAAAGGCGAAGGAGTACTGGTAACAACAACTAAAGTTGAATCTGCCGGCCAGAACATCAAGTCTTCGAGAGTCATCCTCTGGCTCTCGTAGCTGTTCCTAGCATTGATAAGATCGTACTCCCTCTCCGCCATCTCAGCTTCCATCTGGATGACGTCCGCATGGCCTTTCTGTCCGAGTTCTTCCTGGCGGCGGGCCTTGGCGACCGCCTGCCTTGCGACATCTACCTGCTCCTCGTAGATATCGGCGAGGCGCTGGTAGTAAACCACGTTGTAGTAGGCTTCCATCACCGCGAGGCAAATCTCCGCCTCGGCCTGCTTCTGCTGGGAATCAGCTATCAGAAGGCTGGTGCGGGAGATGCGGTAGTTGTTCACGGCCTGGAATCCGTTGAAGAGGTCAAGTCCTGCATCCACTCCATAGTTGTTGTGGAAGGACGTAGTATTGAAATAAGTATTGGTCTGGGGATCGATGCTGCGGCCGAAGTTATAGTAGGCGTAGGTCTGTGCCTGCACCTGGGGGGTAAAGAGGGCGAGGACGGCATCGCGGCGTGCGATGCGGGCGTCGCTCTTGGCGGCCTGCTGTATGCGCATCTTGGTGGAGTTGGAGACTGCATACTTCATGCAGTCCTGCACGCTCATAGCAGTTTGAGCACTGGCGCACACACTCACTGCGGACGCCAGAGCTATAACTGCACATTTTATGGAAAGTGAAATCATATAGTTTATTGCTTAATCGCAACAAACTGTAACACCCCCCGTGCCAAAATGTGCAACTATCTGATTATCTGCGTGTTGGGCTATTTACAATGCGGCTGTAAAGTGTAAAGTTTTACACTATTCTTTACACTTTAGGCTTTACACCTTTACACTTTACGCGGGGCGGGTGGGGATGGCGCTAGCGGAAGCGCAGCTCGAAGACGGTGCTGGCGGCATCGCTGCGCAGCAGCTCTATGCTGCCGTTGTGGTTGCGCATTATCTGGCGGGAGATACTCAGGCCTATGCCGGACCCTTCCTTCTTCGTGGTGAAGAAGGGGATGAAAATCTGCTCCTGGCTGCTGACGGGGATGGGCTCGCCGTCGTTCTCGACATCGATGACGACATCCTCCTCCTTCCCCATACGGGCGGTGATGACTATGTGCTTCGCGCCGGCCTGCAGGGCGTTCTTTATGAGGTTGATCAGTATCTGGGATATCTGCCCTTCGTCGGCGTAGATCATCAGGTCGGGCTCGGCGGGCGTGTAGCTGCAGACGGCTCCGGAAGATGCGATGAATTCGCTGTTCAGGGCTATGACTCCATCCATCAGTTCCTGCAGGTCCAGGGCCCTGCGAATGGGCTTGGCCACGCCGGACAGCTCCCTGTAGGTCTGCACGAAACCGATGAGGTTCTTGGAGCTGTCGGAGATGGTTTCGAGGCCGGCCTTCAGGTCGAGGTCGCTGCGGCCGCTCTCATCTACCGACTTCGCAAGCGCGTCGGAGAGCGAGGCGATGGGCGATACCGTGTTCATTATTTCGTGCGTGAGCACGCGTATGAGCTTGGTCCAGGAGTCCTGTTCGTGGGCCTGGCGCTGCCTTTCGAATATGGTGCGGATGCGGTTCAGGGTCCGGTTGAACTTGTTACTGTCCTTGAAACGGAAGTTCAGTTCCCCATCCTCCAGCGCATCCATCATATAGGCCACTTTCTTTATGTCCTGCCTGCGGATTCGGATGGACGCCAGTATCGCGGCGATGGCTGCGACGGCGATTACCAGGATTATGATTTGCAGCTGGGACATGGCTAGAGGCCGTATTTCTTGAGTTTGGCGTACATGGTAGGCCGGCTGACGCCGAGGATGGCGGCTGCGGCGGAGATGTTGCCGCCGGAGCGCCGCATCGCATCGCGGACCAGCTGTTCCTCATCGGCCTCGCGCGCGGCAGAGCCGGGAGCCCTCTGGGCGCCCCTGACGCCGCCGGTCGAAGGATCCAGCTGCAGGTCACCCGCACTCAGCACGCTTCCATCCGACAGAATCACCGCCTTCTCGATGCAGTTCTGCAGTTCTCGTATGTTTCCGCTCCAGCGGCAGCCTTCCAGGGCCCTGCGGGCGGAATCGTCCAGGCCTTCCAGCGGCCTGTGGTATTTCTGTGCGAAGCCCTTCAGGAAGATCTCCGCGAGCGGGGCGATATCCTCCTTGCGGTCCCTAAGCGCCGGCAGTGCGATGTGCACGGTGTTGATGCGGTAGTAGAGATCCTCGCGGAAGCGGCCTTCGCGGACCAGGGCCTCCAGATCCATATTGGTGGCGCAGATCAGGCGGATGTCCACGGGCTTGGCTTCGGTGCCGCCGACCCGGACAATGGCGCGGTTCTGTATGGCGCGCAGCAGCTTCGCTTGCAGATGCAGGGGGATGTTTCCTATTTCGTCGAGGAAGAGGGTGCCGCCGTCGGCCTGCTCGAACTTGCCGACATGGTCGGCGTGGGCGTCGGTGAAGGCACCTTTCACGTGGCCGAAGAGCTCGCTCTCGAAGAGCGTTTCGGTGATGGCGCCGGCATCTACCGCAACCATCTGCCTGCCGCTGCGGAGGCTCCGGGCGTGGATTTCGCGGGCAAGTACGTCCTTCCCCGTGCCGTTTTCGCCGGTGATGAGCACCGTGGCGTCGGTGGGCGCGATCTTGGCGATGGTTTTCGCAATGGCCTTCATCGCGGGGGAAGTTCCCCAGAACATGGTGCCGGGGCCGGGGGTGGTTTGGGCGGTGCCTTGGGCGTTCGCCGTGCCCTGGCCGCCCTGCCCGGGAGCGTACTGCCGGTCGCCGAATGCGGCGCCCTGCCCGGGAGCGGTCTGGCCAGGCCGGACGTCCCGGCGCATAGCCTTGCGGGCCTTATCGCGCGCGGCGATAAGCGTCGCCGTCAACTTTTCGTTATCCCAAGGCTTCACGATAAAATCGAAAGCACCCCTCTTCATCCCCTCCACCGCAAGCTGGATATCAGCATAAGCAGTAAAAAGCACAACCTCCACATCCGGAAACATCTTCTTGATCTCCCCCGCCCAGTAAAGACCCTCATTGCCAGTGTTAATCGAAGTATTGAAATTCATATCGAGCAGCACCACATCCGGCCGGAAACCCTCCAGGGTATTGACAAGGGTGGCAGGGGACGGAATCGTCTCCACCTCCTCGAAATGCATCGGCAGCAGGATTTTCAGAGCGCTGCGGATCCCTGCATTATCATCCACAACCAGAATCTTACCTTTTTTCGTCGCCATGGTAAATTGTAGCTATTACAAAGATAGGATTTTTTTCAATATACCTTGCCCTTACGAGACTCGGCCTGCAGCACTTAAAGCATTGAGTGTTAGGCAGATGCCGGAAAGAGAATCGGCAAAAATCACCGATTCTCTTTCCAGTAATCCCCTGTCTGTCAATCACTTGGCCGCTGCATATGTTTGACTGCAGCATACACTTGCGCCACATAAGCTTGCCCGCCACATGACAATTGCCATTTTTAGCACCGGCATAAGCTCCTAGGTGTTCCCGGTCTGCAAAAAAAATGCAGACCAGGAACAAAAACGCCCGAAATTGTTCCCGGTCTGCCAAAAACTTGCAGACCAGGAACACCCACCACCCATCCACCACGTTTCAATGGGCAAGGTCTAATTTCATGCCCGACACCTTGCCCGCATTTCGGCCTCCCATGCACTTCCAATGGGCAAGGTCCCCACCACGAAATTAGACCTTGCCCATCAGAATGCGTTCTGTTCACTCTTGCCCCCTTCAGTGGTCTGTCAAACCTCATTTCTTCGATAGACCTGCTGCAAAAACGCTGAAGGACTTGGCGTTTTCGAGAGGCCCCAGAGCAAAAACAGCCAAAAATGCTGCAGGTCGTGGGAGCAAAGGATATCGACGTCAGGGAGGGGTGCGGTTGGTGGGCAACGCTGCCCGCCAAATGGCAGGGCGGGCAGCTACGGCGGCGCCGGCTGCGGGGAGCAACATCCCTGAGCGCCACAGCGCGAACGGCGGAGGCCGGTCCGAAGGACGAAGGCCGAGAGCCGCGGGGTACGTTAGGGGCAGAGCCCCTGACAAGATGACTGGCATCCGCCAGGATGCCTCCTCGCCGGCGGCCTTAGCCCAGCGACAAGATTCCTCGGCTCGCTGCGCTCGCTCGGAATGACAATAAGGGATTTGGGGCCGGGCAGTCAAGTGGCTGTGTATCAACGATATCCTGAAAACAAATCGGCGAAATCGACCGATTTGTTTTCAGGATAATGCTGTGAGTCAACGACTTAGGTGCCCGGCAAAAGATGCCCGGTCAAGCCGGGCATGACAAGGTAGGTCGGGCATGACAAGGTAGGTCGGGGATGACAAGGCAGGTCGGGGATGACGGTGGTAAAACCGGCCCGCCGGCTACTTGCAGAGCATTATGTCGAGGATCATTTTGTCGGCGGCTTTCATGCCGGCGGAGCCGAGGGCACCGAGGTTGCGGATAGTCTTCTCGACATCATCGTCGATGATGCCGTCGGTGGAGGGGATGCAGGTGCCGCGCATGGCGAGGACGGCGGATTGGACGGCGCAGGACACGCCCGAGGCCACTTTCATCGCGCAGCCCACCTTCGCTCCGTCGCACACCATACCGGTGATGTTCCCGGTCATATTTTTGATGGCGGAGCAGATCTGCTCGTATCCCCCGCCCTGCAGCCAGACTATTCCGCAGGCGGAGCCGGTGGAGGCCACGACGCAGCCGCAGAGGGCGGAGAGTTTTCCGAGGAAGGATTTGATGTGGATGGCGACTAAGTTGCTGAGTATCAGCGCACGGGCGAGCTGTTCGTCGGGCACCCCGTACTTCATTGCGTAGGCGATGACCGGCATGCTGACGGTGATCCCCTGGTTTCCGCTGCCGCTGTTGGACATCGCGGGAAGGGTGCTGCCGGCCATACGGGCGTCGGATGCGGCCGCGGTCAGGCCCATTGCGAAACTCATGAAATCGTCCCCGAAGACCTCGGCCTGATTCTCGCGTATGGCCTTTCCGACCCGCAGGCCGTAGTCGCCGCGGAGGCCTTCGCGCGCGAGGGCCAGATTCAGGCGGCGGTCGTCGAGTATGAAGGAGATGTCTTCGAACGCCGCGGTTTCGGCGAAGGAGAGGATTTCGCGGACGGAGAGGGCGTCGTCGTCGGCGGTGTGGTCGGCGATGGCGGCGGCGGCCTCAGAGCTCATCAGGATTCGGTCGGCAAAGCTGGTTTCCACGATTCTGTCGTGGTCATCTTCTATGACCGCGTAGGCATGGGGATCGACTTCGGCACTGGCGAAAAGATGATCGGCCCCAGAACCCGAAACCGTGGCCTTGACATACAGCAGTCGCTCGGTAGGGGCGACGCTGATGTGCACCCGGCCGCGGTCCACCAGCTCCTTGGCGCGGGCCACGGCGGCAGCATCGAGGGCCGCCAGGACCTCCAGCCCGCGCGAAGAATCGCCGCAGACGGCTCCCAGGGCCGCGGCCACCGCCAAACCCACCATACCCGTACCCGGAATCCCCACCCCCATCCCATTCTTGAGGATGTTGGCGCTCACGGCGACATCCAGGCGGAAATCCGCGCCCAGACGCCAACCCTCGGCACAAGGGCAATTTTCGGTGATGATTTCGACGGCCTTGGCGACCGCCAGAGCCACGGCTATAGGTTCGGTGCAGCCCAGCGCAGGCTTCACCTCGCGATGGATTATATCGATGATTTGTCGCTCTCGCTCAGTCATAAAACAAAGATACGAGAATTATTCTAACTTTGTAAAGCAATTAAAACACCAAAATGAAATCCATTCTAGCTATAGCCGCCTGCCTGCTGATCTGCCAAGGCAGCCAGGCCCAGGAATATAAGTCCAACCGCCCCGCCCCCGAAAAGCGCTGCTTCAGCTCCGAAGCCGTCGAACGCACCATAGCCGAGCTCAGCTCCAAACTGACCAACCCCAAGCTCGCCTGGATGTTCTCCAACTGCTTCCCCAACACCATCGACACCACCGTCGAATACGACGAGCAGGCGGGGGATACCTTCGTCATCACCGGCGACATCCACGCGATGTGGCTGAGGGATTCCGGCGCGCAGGTCTGGCCCTATCTGCGGCTGGCGGGCGAAGATGAGCATCTGCGGAAGATGCTCGCGGGCGTGCTGATGCGCCAGTTCCGCTGCATCGCCATCGACCCCTACGCCAACGCCTTCAACAAAGGCCCCAGCGGCAGCAAATGGGAATCCGACATCACCCAGATGAATCCCTGGCTGCACGAGCGCAAGTGGGAGGTAGATTCCCCCTGCTACGTACTCCGCCTGGCCCACGGCTACTGGAAGGCTACGGGAGATACATCCGTATTCGGAGATGAATGGCTGGAGGCCGTGCGCGCCATACTCAGGACCTTCCGCGAGCAGCAGCGCTACGACGGCCAGGGCCCCTACAGCTTCATGCGCCGCACCCCCCGGGGCAAGGACACCAAGAGCTGGGGAGGATTCGGCGCCCCGGTAAAGCCCTGCGGGCTCATCTGCTCATCCTTCCGTCCCTCCGACGATGCCAGCGTGCTGGAATTCCTCATCCCCTCCAACTTCTTCGCGGTCAGCACCTTGCGCAAGGCCGCCGAAATTCTGGAAGGCCCCTGCAAGCAAGGCAAGCTCGCCCGCGAATGCAGGACCCTTGCCGACGAGGTAGCCGGCGCCCTCGAGGAATATGCGGTGGTGGAGCACCCCAAATACGGAAAGATCTACGCATATGAGGTAGATGGATTCGGCAGCGCCATTCTGATGGACGATGCCAATGTGCCCAGCCTGCTGGCGATGCCCTACCTCGGCTGCGTCAGCGCCAATGACCCCGTCTGGCAGAACACCCGCCGCTTCGTGCTCAGCACCGACAACCCCTGCTACTTCGAAGGGACTGCCCTGAAGGGCGTGGGAGGCCCCCACGTCGGCCTCGGATGGGTATGGCCCATGAGCATAATAATGCAGGCCTTCACCTCCTCCGACGACGCCGAAATCCGGGACTGCATCCGCACCCTGATAAGCACCGACGCGGGCACGGGCTTCATGCACGAGGCAGTCTGGAAGGACGACCCCGCGAAATTCACCCGCAGCTGGTTCGCCTGGGCCAACACCCTATTCGGCGAACTCATACTCGACCTCTATCAGAACGGAAAACTCGAACTACTCGGAACGATATGAAAAAAATCCTCTCCATCCTGGTCCTGGCTCTGGCGGCAATGCCCCTGAATGCCGGGAAGATAGTGACCGACAGCATCGATAGCAAGACGCTGGGCGCCACCGTCAAGTACAATGTCTATCTGCCGGACGGCTACAAGGCCGGCACGCAGTACCCCGTGCTCTACCTCCTGCACGGATTCACCGACACCTACACCGCCTGGAAGGATAAAGGCGGCCTGCAGACCGTCGCAGACGAGCTCATAGCCAGCGGGGAGATGGTCCCTATGGTGGTGGTGATGCCCAACGCCGGCGGCCCCGAGGTGTACGAGACCTGGAACGGATACTTCAACATGCCGGGATGGAACTACGAGGACTTCTTCTTCGGGGAATTCCTGCCCGAGGTCGAAAAGAAATACAATTGCGGAGGAGCCAAAGGCCGCAGGGCCGTTTCCGGCCTCTCGATGGGAGGCGGAGGCAGCCTGGTGTATGCCCAGAGGCATCCGGAGCTTTTCTCGAGCTGCTACGCCATGAGCCCCTGGCTCGACAATAAGGAGAACGAAGTCAATACCAGGACCGACGGCCAGGACAAGGTCTTCCTGGTGCGCGAGGCCGTGAAACGGCACTCCGCCATCGACTTCCTCTCAAACGCCGACCAGGCCACCCTGGCGGCGCTCCGCACGGTAGCCTGGTTCGTAGATTGCGGCGACGATGATTTCCTGCTGCAACTGAGTATGGATTTCCATATGAAAATGCGGGAAGTGAAGGTCCACAACGAGCTGCGCGTAAGAAACGGCGTGCACAATTGGGAATACTGGCACCTGGCTCTCAGGATGTCGCTGCCCTTCGCCTCCCGCAATTTCGGGGAAAACTAATTCTTGTACTCGTCCAGCGTAGGACGTATACTCAAGCCACGGGAACGCAGGTCGCGTCCCTGAGGATTCAGCGTGCCGTCCACCGAAATGGTGAGGAACTCGCTGTACTGGTTGTCGTTAGGTATGGAAGCCCAGAAGCCGCCATACTCGTTGACCTTGCTGGTGAGACCGGTCTGGTTGGAGCGGTAACCTGCAGCCGAGAAGAACACGTACCTCATCCCGTTGGTGGATTCGGATGCGCTTCCGCGGTAATGGCTCCACAGATAGAAGCCCCTGGTGAATCCGCCGTATGAGTTGGGCGTGGTGCCGCTGGTGCCGATTCGCAGGCCGAGGAAGGCATTGTAGCGGGGAACGGTGTATCCCGGAGGACAAGGATCGTAGATGGTCTTGACGGTAGCCTTGTCCACGCTGGTCTGGGTATTGCCGGCGCACCAGAAACCGTTGCCGCCGGCCTGGTCGTGCAGCCAGTTCGAGTTGAATCCCAGATGCACCTCGGGACGGAGTATGGTCTGTTTGTACTCCTTAGCTATGGTGCCGGAATCGTTCACGGTCTGGAACGTGGGATACTTGCCCGAAAGGCCGGCAAGGTTGCTGCCGTTGTTCACACCGTCGGAAGGGATGAAAGGATCCTTCCTGCCCCAGCAGTAATAAGGGCTGTAGCCCGCGTCGCCGCCGGTGACGACCGTCTTCTCGGGACGTGCCACGTGCATCACCACGAAGTTGTCGGAAGCCTGCTGCTTGAGGCGCACGAACACCGACTCGCCCGCATAGGTGGTGCCGACTGTCTGGCCGGACTCCACCCAGCCGAGGTTACGGGGCATAAAGGTCACCAGGCCGCCCTGGGGATTGAAGGTACCCTCCACGTCGGCGATGTCGATGTCGGGATCGTATCCGTGGCGGCCATCCTGGGGCACATAGTCGGTAATCCATATGGTATAGCTCCACATTACCTGCGAACCGTCGGAAATGGCTATCACTATGTCGCTCTGGCGCACTTCTTCCTCCTTGACATGGAAGTTGAGCCAGTATATGGTCTTGCTGGAACCGCCTATCCTGACTGTGGAAGTAGTGATGCAGCTGCTCTGCCCGGTAGCATTGGCTATTTCCCAGTCGGTGGTGTTCTTCACGTCCAGCAGGTTACCGTCCGACCACACTATGAAAGCCTTCCTGGGAGTACCGCCCTGGTCCTGAAGCAAGGGAGAACTGGCGTTCTGGAGGCTGTTGCCCTTGTAGTTCACGAAGTTCTGCTGCTTGTAGGCGGCGGTGTTGTAGGCGTTGTTCTTGATGCCGTTGCCCATCACCAGAGGTATGCAGTAATAACCGGGAGCGTTCACGATGTAAGTGTTTCCAGTCTCTTTGATGGAGGTCCTGCTGCCGTTCTCGGGGTTGGCAAGGTTCCAGTAATTGTCCGGGGATCCGTGATGCGCATAGGCGCCGAAGTTGCTGCGGATACGGTCGGTGATTTCGACGGAAGGATCCACCATGCCCTCGGTGCCATCCGCACCCACGTAGCTGATGGTCACCGACTCGCCGTCCACGGCACCGGTGGTGGAAACGGGCACGAAGTCGGTAAGATAGGTATCCGAAATGCCCGAATATGCATTGGTGCCATTCTGGGCATCGCTGAGGCTGCCGTAGAATCCGTCCACCTCCCAGGGAATACCCGTCCTGTTGGCGGCGATATCCTCGCCCTCGTACCTGTAGCTATACACCACGGCGGAATGCGAGGTGCCGGCGAGATAATGGAGGTCATCCGGCTCGAGCACCGAGAACACATAGGTACCCACGCTCAGAGGGGCGTCCAGTTTCCAGATATAGGTCTTCTTGCAGGCATCTACCGTAACCCAGCTGTCATTGTCCTTGAGTTCCAGGGTGCGGACGGTGCCATCGGCGAATCCGAGGGTGAGTGTCAGCTCGGTCTGCGCCAGAGGGAGGCAGAGGAAGGTGACGGTGTAGGCGTCGGTGGTGCTGAGCTGCACACCGCCGCCGGGGAGGGTCAGCACTATCTCGTTGCTGCCGTTGGTGATGTCGCGGGGGCTGACGGGGGTGAGCCCGGATGAAGTCAGATGCGCGACAAATTCACCTGCAAGCTTGCTTCCGCTCTGGGAAGAGCTGAGCTTGACGGTGGTGAGGTTGGAAGTGATGGCATTGCCGTCGCGGGTGAGGAGGGTGAACTCCAGGGTGGTGACCAGAGGCTTGAAATCCAGGGCCACGGTACCCTTGGCGGGAACGCCGGTCTTGACGGCATACATATAAGCGAAGTCCATATCGGGCTTGAAGATATGTCCGTCCAGGGTAGCAGTCTGCGAACTGGGTATGTATCCGCCGATCCTGGCGCCGCTGCCCTCCGGCACTATGGACGAGTAGCTGCTCTGGATTGCGGAAGGATACACGGCATAGAAATCGTGGTCGCCGGTGCCCCACTGGAGGCCGTTGGGCAGAGGAGCAAGGCTGGCGGTATGGGTCTCGTCGCTACCTTCGGCGCCGAGCACTATCATATAGTCGTCGTACTTCTCGCTGCCGCTCACCCTGGACGCCTGCTGGCAGAGTATGCGCACCTTGTCGGTGCTGAGCCAGTTGATGCGCTCCTTGGTGGAAGTGGAGCAGATGGAATTGTTGTTCTGATCCTTGCCGCTGTATTCGGTCTTGGTGGCCGGGCCGTTGCCATAGGTGGTATTGACTCCGAACTTGATTTCGCCGACCTCGGCGGTGAATTCGTTGACGCAGGAAGAAAGTGCCACGAGGGCGGCTCCTGCCACGATTGCCTTGATAATCTTTCTCATAGTTCTAGTCCCCCCAGGTATGATTGAACGTACTGCCGCCAATCGAGGATGCATCCTCGAAAAGCTCGCCTTTTTCCTGACCGGTGGTCTTGACTCCGGAAACCTCGTCTACCACGCTCCCGGCCAGGATCTCCCCCTCCAGTTCGAGGGGAATCTTCCTGAAGACCGCGGGGGTCTTGTAAGATGTAATGTTTTTCATCGTTTTTATGTTCTTTAACATTTTTTAACTTTTTCTAGATACGCCCTGGGGACTCGCGCGCGCGCGAACACGCAACCGCAGAGGGCTACCACGACGTATAATTTTCCTTGAAGCTCGATTACGTGACCCTCCACGCCCTTCAGCGCCCCGCGGGTCACCCTCACCAGCTCGCCCAGGGCGAGGGGCTGGTCCACCAGCCCTCCCTCCGAGATGCTTGCCTCGAACACGCGGCGGAAATCCTCCATCTGCTTGTCGGGCACGGTGAGCATTGCGTGGGATGCGTAATCGAAGAGATAGTTTACCGGCAGGCCATAGGCCGTACGCAACTGGCAGGCCTCCTGCTTGGTGGCGCGGATGAACACCAGGTTGTTGATGACGGCGTGCTCGCGCATCTGTCCGCGGTAGTTACGACGACGCTCCGTGGGGATGAAATGTTCCACCCCTTTCGAAACGAGCCTGTCCCGCACTCCTACTTCCTGTCCGTAGGAGGTCCTGGCAGCAAACCAATATAGTGTTTCCGCACACATACTACCCACTTAAAACTTCTTTCCTATTATTATCGAGAGGAAGGTCAGGCCCAGCACCCGCGCGTCGAACAGCATCGAATGGTTGCGCAGGTAGTACAGGTCGAGGTCGAGCCTGGTGAGCATCTTCTCGAGGGTATCGGTATATCCATTGTACAAGGTCGCGTAGCTGGTGATACCGGGACGGATCTGGTACAGATAGCGGTAGCGGGGGTTCATCTTCATAATCTTGTTGATGAACACCTGCCTCTCGGGACGGTATCCTATGAAGGACATATCCCCGCGGAACACGTTCCAAAGCTGGGGAAGTTCGTCCAGATGGTGAGCGCGCAGGAAGGCGCCCACGCGGGTCAGGCGGGGATCCTTCTCGCCGCTGTAGAGCTGCGCGCCCGCCTTTTCGGCATCGGTGCGCATAGAACGGAACTTAAGTATATAGAAAGGACGGCCGTTCCTGCCAATGCGCTCCTGCTTGTAGAGCACGGGGCCACCGTCCTCCAGCTTCACCGCGATGGCGCTCAGCACCGCCAGGGGCCAGAACACCAGCATAAGAAGGAAGGACGCCACCACATCCAGGGCCCTCTTGACATACTGCCCGGCATTCGACATCCCGTCGGGTATGGCGGAAGAATCCTCCCGGGCCTTGGCCTCGCCGAAGAAGGCATGCATATCCCCCTTCTGGGTACGGGGGAAGAAGACGCAGTCGATGCCGCCCAGCCTCCATTCCAGACGGTCGAGCTTCTCCTGGCAATCGGCGTAGAACACCACTATGTCGGAGATCACACGGCCGGCAAGGTGCTGGTCGTCGGTGAGGAAGCCCACCACGTTGTACTCCGCCGTAAGCTCGCGGGCAAGCGCCACGGAGGCATCGCCCGTGCCTATGACAAGGGCATTCTTGCGGGCGGAAGCCATCTTCACCTTGTCCGCCTCGTTATCCGAGAAGATACGTACGGCGAAGCGGATGTAGAAAATCAGCAATCCGGAGAAGAAGGCATCTGAAAGTATGGCCAGCACGGCCAGGGCGGAGGATGGCAGGCGGACCAGACCGGCCGCAAGCACCAGGATAAGGACGATTTCTTTGAAGAAAACAGCTCCGAGAACTCTCCGGGAAGAGGAGAGTGTCGCCCAGCGGCGCATCACCTTATGGCTACCGCTCACGAGCACTCCCGCGACGGTGGCAGCAATGGCGATGGCAGTCCAGGTGAGAACCAGGAACGTGAAGCCCGATATAGGATCGGACAGCCAACGGACCAATAGGACAGAAAGCAGCGACGCAACTCCCGACAGCAATGTGTCTTGAAGCATCAGGAAACCTGCTCTCTCACACAGTTTTTCTGACTTCGAAATGTGTCGAATCACGCTAAAACCAACTAATTTAACCTTTAAATACACTACATCTGACCACGGACGCCCGCAAAAAGGGAACGGCCGAAGACAGGATTGATGAAATTTATTTGAAACAAGAGTCTTCCGATCGGAAGATTGGGTGGTAGGCTTAGGTGGGTACAATAAAATCAACGTGCTCACCCGGTATTTGGGCAACAATGCCTTCTTTACTACCAGACAAGTCTTTTCAAAGGACGACGCTGATTTCAAAGAACGTTTCCGACTGCAAAGATATGCAATTCACAAGTTTTTTGTTCATTTTTACCCCATTTTTTGTTGTTTTTGCCGAAAAAACGGCTTACATTTGCGTTTGGAATGGGTTTTTCCGTTTCTTCATAATTACGCTTTACGCGCCCCGGTCCACTGTGCAGGCGCCGCAGTATGCGTATCTCCAAGACTTATCAAAATAACTTCAAAACATGCTCAGATTAGTTTCTTTTCTGGCCGCTCTGCTGTTGCCTATAGCTTCGGTAGCGGCACAATCGAAAAGCAAACCCGAGCACCCCTTCAGCATATCGCTCCAGGGAGGCCCGATGCTTTCGGTAAATGAAAACTCCTTCACCTATGTCGACAACGGCCACGCCTCCGACCTCATCACCAAACAGGCCGGCCTCGCCTTCAGCTACTACTTCAACGGCCGCTTCGGGACACGCCTTTCCGGCTCCTACGGCCGGAACGCAGGCGGCTGCAACGTCGATCAGACCAAGGATGCCGAAAACTACTATCCCTACAAATTCGACGGAGTAAACGTCTTCCTGGACGGGCTCGTGAACCTTTCCAACGAATGGAAGGAGTTCTCGTCCGTATTCTACATAGGAATCGGAGTCGGCCACACCTTCAATTTCACCGAATCCGGACACCCCTGGCAGAAGGTCAGCCACAAGAACACCGCATACGGCGCCCGCGTGGGCCTGCTCTTCCAGTATGACTTCAGCGGCCACTTCGGTGCATACCTCGACTTCTGCGGAGAGGCCTACGAAGATAACTACAACGGCCTGGAGCCCTACAAGGGCGACCACGACCAGGTGTACGGCTCGGCCGGCTTCCCCTACGACCTCCGCGGCCTCGCATCCTTCGGACTCATCTTCCACTTTTAATCCATACAGGAAATGAAAAAATTCGCCCTAATCATCCTGACGGCCGCGCTCGCCTCGGCCAGTGCCGCCGCACAGTCCCAGAACATCGACAAACACTGGTACATAGGTGCCGGAATAGGCATCAACGTTGGCATAGACGGCCAGAAATACGTGTCCCGCGTGCAGTCCCACATCGGCGGCGGGGATGCGGTGGACGTGTACCTGGGCCGCTTCTGGGGCAAGGTCGGAGGATTCCGCGCCGGCTACCAGGGGCTCAAGATATCCAACCAGTACACCGACTACAACAAGACCAACTTCTCTTATTTCCACGCCGACCTGATGGCCCGTCTGGCGGATGCCTTCGTGCCCTACCTGCACGCAGGATACGCGCACATAGATAAGGGATCACCCGCTGCCGGCGTGGGAGTAATGCTGCCCATACGCCTTTTCAAGCAGCTGTACATAATCCCCGACGGCAAGCTCACCTTCCTGAACTCCAACGCCTTCAGCGGCATAGGGGCCGGTCTGGGTGCGAATCTGAGCGCCACGATGGGCCTCAGGGTCTTCCTCGAAGGCGAAGATCCGGCCCATAAGGCGGCCCGCGAGGAGGCACGCCAGGCAAGGCACGCGGAGAAGGTTGCTGCGGCAGCGGCGGCCCTGGCTACTGCAAGGGCTGCGATGGCAAGGCAGGAGGCCGAAGCTGCGGCAGCCAAGGCAGCCGCCGAAAAGGCCGAGGCCGATGCGAAGGCGGCTGCGGATGCCAAGGCCGCGGCAGAAGCAGCGGAGAAGGCGGCAGCGGAAAAGGCCGCGGCAAGCGCCAAGGCCGCACAGACGGCAGCGGAAAGCACCGCACAGCCCGCAGCACAGCCCGCCGCCGAGCCCACTGCAGTGAGCGCGAAGCCGGTAGAACTGATGCGCGAAGTGGTCTATTTCGACACCAACATCTACACCATCGACGCCAAGGCCGCCAAGACCCTCGACAAGGTAGCGGCATTTATGAAGAAGCACCCCGGAGCCAAGGCCTACATCGACGGCCACACCGACAGCACCGGCACCGAGGGCTGGAACAGCACCCTGTCCGGCCACCGTGCGGTCGCCGTGCTCGACTACCTCATAGGCAAGGGCATCAGCACCTCTTCCTTCGTGTTCGAGGGCTTCGGCGAAACCCGCCCCGCCCACAGCAACAGCAGCAAGGAAGGCCGCGCCAGGAACCGCCGCGTCGAAATCTGCATAGCTGAATGAAAACAGCCCTGATAACGGGAATCACCGGCCAGGACGGAAGTTTCCTGGCCGAGTTCCTGATCGAAAAAGGATACGAAGTCCACGGTATCCTCCGCCGCAGCTCCTCGTTCAACACGGGGCGCATAGAGCATCTCTACCTCGACGAATGGGTGCGGGATATGAAGAAGAAGCGCCTGGTCAACCTCCACTGGGGAGATATGACCGACAGCAGCTCGCTCATCCGCATCATCAGCAAGGTAAAACCCGACGAAATCTACAACCTCGCGGCCCAGAGCCACGTGAAGGTGAGTTTCGACGTGCCCGAGTTCACGGCGGATGCCGATGCCATGGGAGTGCTGCGCCTGCTGGAGGCCGTGCGCATAGCAGGCCTCGAGCACAAGTGCCGCATCTACCAGGCATCCACCTCCGAACTCTATGGCAAGGTGCAGGAGGTTCCCCAGAAGGAAAGCACCCCCTTCTACCCCCGCAGCCCCTACGGCGTGGCCAAGCTCTACGGCTTCTGGATAATGAAGAACTACCGCGAAAGCTACGGAATGTACTGCTGCAACGGCATACTCTTCAACCACGAAAGCGAGCGCCGGGGCGAGAACTTCGTGACCCGCAAGATCACTCTGGCGGCGGCACGCATCGCCCAGGGATACCAGGACAAACTCTACCTCGGCAACCTCGACGCCAGCCGCGACTGGGGTTATGCCAAGGACTACGTGGAATGCATGTGGCTGATCCTCCAGCAGGAGAAGCCGGATGATTTCGTGATTGCCACGGGCAAGAGCCACACCGTGCGCGAGTTCTGCACCCTGGCCTTCAAGGAGGCGGGGATAGAGCTGCGCTGGGAAGGCGAGGGCGAGGACGAGAAGGGCATCGACGCCGCCACCGGCCGGGTGCTGGTGGAGGTGGACCCGGGATACTTCCGCCCCGCCGAAGTGGACCGCCTGCTGGGCGACCCTTCCAAGGCGCGCACCCAGCTGGGCTGGAACCCGGACAAGACTTCTTTTGAACAATTAGTAAAGGTAATGGTGGCGCATGACCTGAAAAAAGTGCGCAAATTGTACCGAGATGAATAAAGACAGCAAGATTTACGTAGCGGGGCACCGCGGGATGGTGGGCAGCGCGATTATGAGAGAACTTCGCAAGCAAGGCTACACCAATATCATATCCCGCAGCCACGCGGAGCTCGACCTTACCCGGCAGGAGGCGGTCGAAAGCTTCTTCGCGGCCGAAAAGCCCGAATACGTATTCCTCGCGGCGGCCAAGGTTGGCGGCATAGTCGCCAACCAAAGCGCTCCGGCCGACTTCATCTACGACAATATGATGTTGGAGATGAACGTCATCAACGCCGCGTGGAAGAATGGCTGCAAGAAACTCGAGTTCCTCGGCAGCAGCTGCATCTACCCCCGTATGGCTCCCCAGCCTATGACGGAAGGATGCCTGCTGAGCGGAGCTCTCGAAAAAACGAACGAAGCATACGCCCTAGCTAAGATCAGCGGCCTGAAGTACTGCGAATTCCTCAACCGGCAATACGGCACCGATTTTATCTCAGTCATGCCCACCAACCTTTACGGTCCCAACGACAACTACCATCCCGAGCACAGCCACGTGATGCCCGCCCTCATCCGCCGCTTCCACGAAGCCAAAGTATCCGGAGCGCCGAGCGTGACCTGCTGGGGCGACGGCTCCCCGCTCCGCGAGTTCCTCTATGTGGACGACCTCGCCGAGCTCTGCGTGTTCCTTATGAACAATTACAGCGGCAACGAAACCGTGAACGCAGGCACGGGCAAGGAAATCAGCATCAAGGACCTGACCGCCCTGGTGGCGAAGGTGGTAGGCTACGAGGGGCGCATAGAGTGGGATACCACCCGCCCGAACGGCACTCCCCGCAAACTGCTGGACGTCAGCAAGGCCGCAGCCCTGGGCTGGACCTACCACACCGAACTCGAGGACGGCATACGCCTCGCATATCAAGACTATCTGAATGGTAAAGGCTCTGCTTTGTAAACTGGGACGGGACATAGCCGCCCCCTTCAGGAATCTCCGTGAATACGTCAGCCTAAAACTGCGCTTTCACGGAATTCTGCGCTTTAACAGGAGCGTCAGGATAGGCCCCGGAAGCAGTTTCGAAGGGGCCGACAGCATAGGCGACGGAAGCCGCTTCACCGGCCATATGGGCTATGGTTCCTATATGATGACGCACTGCGACCTCACGGCCGACATAGGCCGTTTCTGCTCCATCGGGCACGAGGTTATGAGCACCCGCGGGACCCATCCCTACCAGGCCCCCTTCGCCACCACCTCCCCTATGTTCTACTCCCTGCGGAAGCAGGCGATGGAGACCTTCGCAAGCCGTCAGCGCTTCGAGGAAATAGTACCTCCCACCAAGATAGGGAACGACTGCTGGATAGGCTCCAGGGTGTTCCTGGTGGGCGGAATCACCATAGGCGACGGAGCCGTGGTGCTGAGCGGCGCGGTGGTCACGAAGGACGTACCGCCCTACGCAGTGGTGGGCGGAGTTCCTGCCAAGCTGGTCAAGTACCGCTACGACGACGACACCATAGCCTGGCTCCTCCGCACCCGTTGGTGGGACAAGCCCACGGAATGGCTCCGCTCTCACGCCGAGCTGCTCTGCGACATAGAAAAACTCAAGGAAGCACTCGATGAAGATCAGCATAATAACGGTTAACCGCAACGATGCCGCCGGTCTGCGCAAGACAATTCTTAGCGTAGCGGCCCAGACTGCCAAGCCCTGGCAGTTCATAGTGATAGACGGCGCCTCCGACGACGGCAGCGCCGAGCTGCTGAAAGAGTACGGAGAAAGCATCTCCTACTCCGTCAGCGAGCCCGACAAGGGCATCTACGACGCAATGAACAAGGGCATAGCCCAGGCGGATGGCGACTATTGCCTCTTCCTGAATTCGGGAGATGCATTCTGCGGCTCCACGGTGCTGGAGGCCCTGCAGGAGAGCGGCGCGGAGGCCGACATAATCTGCGGCAACGCCATAATACTGGAAGAGCCTCCCCGCCGCAAGATAGCCCCCGGGGAAATCACCCTCCGCACCCTTTTCAACGGCTCCATCTGCCACCAGGCAGCCCTGATTTCCACCCGCCTGCTGAAAGAAGAGAACTACGACAGCAGCCTGAAGATAGTGGCCGACCGCAAGTTCTTCCTCAGCCAACTGGTGCTCAAAGGCTGCAGCTACCAGGCGGTAGACGTGGACATAGTGGACTACGACATCACCGGCTACAGCGCCCGCAACCGTCTGGCCTCCGAGCAGGAGTGGCAGAAGGTGCTCGCGGAGATGCTCCCCGAGCGCATACTGCTCGACTACGGCCGCGGAACCTCCGGCGCCCTCTACGGCAACGGCGCCTACGAAAGATTCTTCCTCGAAACCGGCCGCCGCAACTGGCGCCGCCCCATCTACCGTATGGTCCGCGGTGCGCTGAGCCTGCTCGGCATCATAGTTCCCGCCGCCAGGTTCGCAAGACAATTCCCAAAGCAGACCGACTAAGATGGCTTCCGGCCGCATAAAAGAAATAGACTTCCTCCGGGGCATAGCGATGCTGCTGGTGATAGGAGGGCACAGCCTCTGGCCCTGGCAGAAGAGCCTGATGGCATTCCATATGCCGCTGTTCTTCTTCCTCTCCGGCATCACCCTTTCGCTGAAGGCCCCCAAGCCCTTCTGGAGCTATCTCCGCACAAGGTTCGTGCGTCTGATTGTCCCCTACTTCCTCTTCGAGATCATCTGCCTGCTGCTCACGATGGCCCTATGCTGGATAAAGGGAGAGGACCTCGACCTCACCCGGGCAATTCTCGACAGGCTCATAGGCCGCCATAGCAGGGGAGAGGCCGCCCACACCGGATTCACCCTGCGATTCTGGTTCCTCCCGGCGGTATTCTGGGCCCTGCTGATGCTCTACCCCGTGGTGCGCTATGTAAGGACCATCCCCGGCAAGGCCCTCTGTATGGCGGGATTCTTCCTGCTGGGATATGCCGACTACCACTTCCTGCCGGGAGTTAAACCGGAGTTCGCCGACATCTCCATCACCGCCGCAGGCTTCGTGCTGGCGGGAGATATCTTCGCCGGACGGATAATCCCCTACCTGGAGGGCAAGGCCAGCCTGCGCGACCTGCTGCCCTTCGCCGCCGGAGCCGGCCTGCTGGCCCTGGGGAACGCCCTCAACCCCGAGCCGGTGCGCTTCTTCATAAAAGAGTACGGGCACTACGGATGGATGATGGTCGGCGGCGCCGGCGGAATACTTGCCGCCGTGACCGCCTGCAAATATCTATACAGAATACCAGGATTCGGGCGCGGGATGACCTGCGAAATCGGACGGCTGTCGCTACCCATATTCCCCATTCATCTGATAGTCCTGTACGGACTGGACCACCTGGGGATCACAAGCTGGGTAGTGTTCTTCGCCCTTTCCACCCCATTATCCCTTCTTATAGCCGATTTCCTGCGCTGCTATTTCCCCGTTTTGGCCGGCGAGCCCAGACGCTTCCCGGTCCGGAGCCTTCTGCATAAGAGCCTCTACAAGCTCAATGATATCGTTACCCGCAAGCATCCGGCTCCCAAAACCTGGCAGCGCCCCGACATCCCCGCCCAGCAATCCTCGGATATGATCCGGGCCCTGCTCGAATCCCCCTCCCCCTGTATGATAGTCCGCTACGGCTCCACCGAGCTCTACTGCCTTTCGAACTACCTGGGCATCAGGCAGGGATGGAAGAACGCCCCCGGCTTCGTGCGCGGCACGGCCGAACCCTGGTGGTGGGCCCCGGAGAGGGTGGAGAATATGAGGGATTATTCCGGCTTCTTCCCCATCAGCAAGAAGGCCATAGAGCGCTTCTGCGAGATGATGCTGGAGGATAGCCGCGAGCTCGACCTGCTGGCCTCCTGGCTGGAAAAGGAGCAGAACCTGGAAGGGCTCCTGGCCGGCAAGCCGAGGATATTCCTGCCCTACATGGAGCCCTGGTACGCCGCTCGCCCCTGGACCTCGGCCCTGGAAGGCAAACGCGTGCTTGTGGTGCATCCCTTCGCGGAGCAGATAGCCTCCCAGTACGCCACCAAGCGCGGAAAACTATTCTCCAATCCCGACATACTGCCCGAATTCAGCCTGCGCACGGTGAAGGCCGTGCAGTCGCTCGGGGGCAGCAACGGCCAAGGATTCTCCAGCTGGTTCGAAGCCCTGGAATGGATGGAGAAGGAGATGGACAAGGAAGATTACGACATCGCCCTGATTGGCTGCGGCGCCTACGGATTCCCGCTGGCCGCCCACGCCAAACGCAGCGGCAGGAAGGCCGTCCATATGGGAGGGGCCCTGCAGCTGCTCTTCGGCATCAAGGGGAACCGCTGGGAAGACCCTATGTACGGAGTACGCGAATGGGGCTTGCCGGAAGGCCTTTATACCAAGATGTTCAACGACTACTGGGTAAAACCCGACAGCTCCGCCCGGCCGGCCAATGCAGCGCAGGTGGAAGGAGCCTGCTACTGGTAGATGGAAAAGACCATACGCCGCAAGACCACCGACGGTCTGATATGGAACACTCTGCAGAAACTTGCCTCCAAGGGCCTGCAGCTGGTGTTCAGCATACTCATTGCCCGTATCCTGGTGCCGGAGGACTATGGCCTGATAGCCATAGCCAACCTCTTCATAGCGCTTAGCGACGTGCTCATCGACAGCGGCTTTTCCAAGGCCCTGATCCGCCAGAACGACAAGACCGAGGCCGACTACAGCACGGTATTCTGGTTCAATCTCCTCGCATCCTGCACTCTCTACGCCCTGCTCTTCGCGGTGGCTCCGCTGATTGCGGGATACTACCAGGCCGAGGCCCTCACGCCGATAATACGGGCCATATCCCTGTCGCTTATAATCAACGCCATCTGCGGAGTGCAGAGCCTGCATATGATGGTGGAGATGGACTTCCGCAGCCTGGCCATAATGGAAACCTCCGCAATGGCCATAGGCGGCATCACCGCACTGGTGCTGGCAATGCACGGAGCCGGTGTATGGGCCCTGGTGGCACAGACTCTCGTGGGCTGCACGGCCCGCACCATACTCATCTGGCTCAAAGGCAAGTTCCGCCCCGTGCGGGCCTTCTCCGGAGCCATCCTCCGCAAATACTTCTCCTTCGGCTCCCGCCTGCTGGTATCCGAATTCGCGAACCGGCTCTACAACGCCATCTTCACCCTCACCATAGGCAAGCGCTTCTCTGCCGCCCAGCTGGGATACTATGGCAAGGCGGATGCCTTCGCATCTACCCCCTCCAGCATAGTCTCGGGGCCGCTCAGCCTGGTGACCTTCCCCGCGATGGCCAAGATTCAGGACGAGAAGGAGCGTATGCGCGAGAGTTCCCTCAATATGATGGGGCTGACGGCGCTGGTGGTCTTCCCCCTCTTCCTGGGGCTGGCCGCTGTGGCCGAGGCCCTGGTGCCCGCGCTGCTCACCGAGAAATGGAACGGGATGATTCCCCTGCTGCAGTTGCTGCCCCTGGCCTACCTGCTGGGCGCGCTCCAGGTCATCCCCCAGAACATACTGATGATACTGGGCGACTCCTCGTCCATACTCCGCATACAAGTCTTTACCAAGGGCCTCGGACTGCTGCTGCTCTTCCCCCTGTCGTCGATATCCATCCTGGCCGTCTGCCTCGATATCGTGGGAGTTGCGGCGCTGTCCTTCGCACTCACCCTGCTGGCCGTGCGCAGAAGGGCAGGGCTTAAGCTCCGGGAGATGCTGGCGAGCCTGCTGCCCTCGGCGCTGATATCTCTCGCGATGGCTGCGGCGGTGCTGGCAGTGGTACGCCTCGTTCCCGGGCACGCCGCCGGAATGCTGGCCGCCATAGCCGTCGGCGCAGCGGTATATGCCCTGCTCAGCCTGACCCTCAACAGGGAACAGCTGTCCCTCCTCAAGGAAATCGCCCGTCCATATTTCAAGAAATGAATATAACAGCAATGATACTCGCCGGAGGTTCCGGCACCCGCATAGGCGGCGACATCCCCAAACAATTCCTGAAGGTAGGCGGCAAACCCATACTGGCCTACACGATGGAGCGCTTCCAGCGCCACCCTGCCATAGATTCGATGGTGGTGGTATGCGTAGATGGCTGGGAGGATGAAGTCTGGGGCATAGCCCGGAGCCACGGCATAGGCAAGCTCTCCGCGGTGGTGGCCGGCGGCAACTCCGCACTCTCGTCCATAAAGAAGGGCGCAGAGGCCATAAGCTGCGCCGACGAAGACATAGTGATAGTGCACGACGGAGTGCGCCCGCTGGTGGACGACGCCTCCATAGACGCAGTGATCGCAGACTGCAGGCAGTACGGCGGGGCGATCTCGGCGGTGCCCCTCATCGAGCACGTGGTATATGTCGGGGACGAGCGTACGGACGTGCACTACATCCCCCGCGAGAACGCCTTCCGCACCATCACTCCTCAGGCCTACCTCTACGGCAGGATGATGCACGCTTTCCGCCTTTCCGAACAGACGGGCAAGGGGGCTGGCTCGGCCTTCATAGGCACCCTGATGATGGACCTGGGCGAAAAGGTGGTGCTCTCGAAAGGTTCCGAGAAGAACATCAAGATAACCGAACCCAAAGATCTCGTTTATTTCGAGACAATGCTATAACACACAATGAAGACACTAGTAATCAATGACCTCAGACGCATCCAGCTGGAGATTCTCGACGAGATCCACGATTTCTGCGGGAAGCACGGGCTGGTCTATTCCCTTTGCGGTGGCACCATGCTGGGCGCAGTGCGCCACAAGGGCTACATCCCCTGGGATGACGACATCGACCTGATGATGCCGCGCAGCGACTACGAGCGCTTCAAGGCTGAATTCAGCAGTAGCCTCAACGAGGTGATAGACCTCAGCAAAATCGAAACCTGCGAGGAGCAGTTCATCAAAGTGTCGCGCAAGGGCACCTGGATGGAAGACATAATTCTCCGCCGCAGGCTATACGGAGTGAACGTGGACATCTTCCCCATCGACGGGATGCCGGAAGATTTCAAACCTTACACCAACGTCCTCAGGACAATGCATCAGGCCGTGGTGGAGTCCTGCCCCAGCTGGAAGGCCGCCACCAGCCACAAGTTCTACTGGTTCCTGCGCTACCAGGCCAAGAGGCTGCTCCGCGGCAGGGCTGCGGACGTGCTCGAACTGAAGGCCGACCTCGAAAAGGAGGCCCTGGAGCATCTCCCCCAGGACTTCGCCCTCGCCACGGTGATATACGGCGACTTCCGCATCTTCCCCTTCCCCTCAGACGTGTTCTACCACATCCAGGACATCGAGTTCGAAGGGAAGATGTACAAATGCATACGCGACACCGACCTCTACCTCCGTACGGTATATGGCGACTATATGACCTTGCCGCCGGTGGAAAAGCAGGTATCCCACCATCTTTACGATTCATACCAGGAATGACCTTACCCATCCTATTCACCTTCGACCAGTCGCTGGAGATGCCGGCCGGCGTGTGCATCACTTCCCTGCTGGAGAATGCCGCGCCCGACACATTCTATGACATCTTCATCCTCCACGGCCCCGGCTGCGACTTCTCGGAGAGCAAGCTGAACGAGCTTGCACGCATCTACCCCAACTGCTGCATCCGCTTCCGCAAAGTGGAAGGGGAGTTCGTGGGCGGATACGAAATCAGGGGCATACCCGAAACGGCCTACTACCGCCTCATAGCCCCGGAACTCATCCCCGAATACGACAAGATACTGTATTCGGACGTGGACGTCATCTTCCGCGAGGACCTCGCCCCCTACTACCAGGAGGATCTGGGGGACTGCTATTTCGGAGCGGTGGACACCTGCTCCGCCCTGCGCCCGTCGTACCAGGAATATCTCCGCAAGGAATACGGCCTCGACTGGCGCCGGGGATACTTCTACTCCGGCAACCTGGTAATCAACTGCAGGCAGCTGCTGCGCGACGGCAAGCTCCAGCAGTTCCGCATACTTGGCAAGAACGACTATCACCAGCAGGATATGAGCATAATCAACATAGCCTGCACCGGCCGCATCAAGCCCCTCAGCCCCGCCTTCTGCCTCTCCACCCCTCTCTACGACCTTACGGTGGACAAACGCGCGGAGATGGAGGCCATCTACGGGGCGGAGGAGATAGCCCACGCCCTGCGCAGCGGCATCGTGCACTATAACGGTGCCAAGCCCTGGAAGCAGCCCTGCCCCAATGCCGACATCTGGTGGGCTTGGTACCGCAGGAGCATATTCTTCGACGAAAAGTTCACCCGCGATTTCTGGGTCGCGCAGAGGGATTCCGACCTCCGCAAGAGCCTGGCAAAGCGCATAAAAACGCTGTTCCGCTACCCCCTGGACCGCAAACTATGGAAATAAAAGTATCGGTAATCGTCCCCTTCTGGAAGGTGGAGGCCTTCATCGCCCGCTGCGCCCGTTCGCTTATGGAGCAGACGCTGCAGGAGGTGGAATTCATCTTCGTGGACGATGCCTCGCCCGACCGCAGCGCGGAGATACTGCGCGAAGCCGTGGCAGGCAGCGGAAGGGACGTTAAGATACTCTCCCACCCCGAGAACAAGGGCTTGCCCGCCGCTCGCAACACAGGCCTCTCGGCCGCCCGCGGGAAGTATGTCTTCCACTGCGATTCCGACGACTACCTCGAGCCCGCCATGCTCGAAAAGCTCTACCTCGCCGCCGAGGCCGCGCGGGCCGACATCGCCTACTGCGACTTCTGGCTGGACTTCGGGGGCACCCGCCGGCTGATGCCCGCCCGCGGCTTCGGCGACGCCGCCACGATGCTGCGCGAAGGCTTTCTGGCAGGGACTCTCAAGTACAACGTCTGGAACAAGCTCGCCAGGCGCAACCTCTACGAAGGCATCTCCTTCCCCGAAGGCCATTCTATGGGGGAGGATATGACCATGATGATGCTGGCCTCCCGGGCCGGGGCCGTAGTGCACGTGGCAGAGCCCCTCTACCACTATATGAAAACCAACGACGGAGCCCTCACCACCGGCTTTTCCGACAAGGCCCTGGAGGACCTTCGCTTCAATACCGACAGGGTGCTGGACTTCCTCGGCCCCTTGGACGGAGACTGGGCGGAGTTCTTCAAGCTGAACGTCAAGCTACCCTTCCTATTCACGGGCGAAAAGCGCGACTGGCGCAACTGGCGCAGCTGGTACCCCGAGGCAAACCGCTTCATAGGCCGCAACAAGGCCCTCCCCTTCCGCACCAGGATGGTGCAGCACTTCGCCGCCCTGGGCCTGCGCCCGCTGGTGCAGGCATACTGCTTCCTGGTGAGTAAGATACTATACCGCAGATGATACGCATACTGCAGATACTGCTCGCCTTCGTGGTCACGAACTTCTTCTTCTGGCCCTTCGAGACCACGGCCCTGCCCGGCATCAACACCAAGATGATGCTGGCCGTGCTCGGCCTGCTCTTCGCGGCGGTGGAGTTCGGCAAGCGCAAGGATATGGAGATCCCCCGCGAGCTGGTGTTCCTCTTCTTGCTGGCAGGAGCGGTATCGCTCGCATCGCTTGTATCCATCACCCTCAACCAGACCCCCGACAGCACCTACGTGTCGTATGTGATATCCTTCAGCGTATGGCTCAGCGCCGCCTTCGCGACCTGCTGCGTAATCCGCTGGGCGCACGGACGGATAGGAGTGCAGCTGGTGCTGGATTACCTGGTGGCCGCCAGCCTGGTGCAGTGCATACTGGCACTGGTACTCGACGCCTACCCCGCCCTGGCGCACTGGATCAACTCCCGCATCTACTTCGGGCAGGACGTCGCCTTACGCGTCAAACGCCTCTACGGCATAGGGGCCCTGCTGGACGTGGCCGGCCTCAGGATGGCCGCCGTGCTGACGGGCCTCTCCTACTATCTCTCCGAAATCAACGGCCGCCTGCATCCCACTCGCCGCATCAGCTACATAATCTGCTTTCTGGTCATCTCGGTGGTGGGGAATATGATAGCCCGCACCGCCCTGGTGGGCGTCTGCCTGGGGCTGGGATTCATGCTGCTGGTATTCCTCTTCAAACCCTCCGAACCGGGCTCGGGCGAGAAGACTCCCATCTTCCTGTCGTGGTTCGGGATAATGCTGGCCGCCATAGTAGTCTGCGTGCTGCTCTACAACGGCAACCCCGCGGCCCGGAAGCTCTTCCGCTTCGCCTTCGAAGGTTTCTTTTCCCTGGCAGAGAAAGGCTACTGGGAGGTGGATTCCAACGAAATCCTCAAGAATATGATAGTCTTCCCCGAAACCCTGCACACCTGGATACTGGGGGACGGCTACTTCATGAACTCCCGCTACGACATCAACTACCTGGGCGATTCCACCGACCAGGGATTCTATATGGGTACCGACGTGGGATACCTCCGCTTCATTTTCTACTTCGGATTCCTGGGGCTCATCCCCATGTTCGGAGTAATACTCTACTCGGCGGTGGTGTGCATGCGCCATTTCCGCCGGGAGAAGGCATTCTTCCTGCTGGCCCTGCTGGTGGGGGTCACGGTCTGGTTCAAGGTATCCACCGACATATTCCTGTATTTTGCGCTCTTCCTGAGCGCCGCCGCATTGAAAAGCGATGAAGATCCTGTATACCATAGCGGGCCTGTACCGGCCTGCGGGGATGGAGCGTATCCTTACTGACAAGGCCAACTACCTTGCCGCCCACGGCTACGACGTGACCATAGTCACCACCGAGCAGAAAGGCCGCCCCGAGGCCTTCCCGCTGCACCCCGCAATACACAGGACCGACCTCGCCATAGGATACGAAGACAATAACGGAGCATCCTTCTCCGACAAACTGCTGCACTACTTCGGCAAGCGCCGCGCCCACCGCAGGGCACTTTCCCGGCTGCTGGACGAACTGCGGCCGGATGTGTGCGTGTCGCTCTTCGACGGCGACGAACGCTTCCTCCACAAGATGAAGGACGGCAGCAAGAAGGTGCTGGAGATACACTTTTCGCGCTTCAAGCGCCTGCAGTACGGGCGCAGCGGCATCTGGGCCCTGGCCGACCGCATACGCAGCCGCCAGGACGAAAGGCTGGTACGGCGCTACGACCGCTTCGTGGTGCTCACCGAGGAAGACCTCGGCTACTGGGGCAGGCCCGCGAACGCCTGCGTCATCCCCAACTTCCTGGAAAGCCTTCCGGAAGAGCCCGCCGCCCTCGGAAGGAGGACGGTGCTGGCAGTGGGCCGCTACGACTACCAGAAGGGCTACGAGCGACTGATAGCGGCCTGGGCCAAGCTCCCCGCCGGACACCGCTGGAAACTGCGCCTGGTGGGAGACGGGCCACTGCGGGAGGCACTGCAGCAGCAGGTGGCCGAACTCGGAGTCCAGGGCAGCGTGTTCATCGACAAGACACATAAGAATATGGACGCGGTTTACCGCGAAGCCTCCATCTTCGCCCTCTCCTCCCGCTACGAGGGCCTGCCCATGGTGCTGCTGGAGGCCCAGGCATACGGACTTCCCATAGTGGCCTTCGACTGCAAGTGCGGCCCTGCCGACGTGGTTGAAGACGGAGTGGACGGCCTGCTGGTGCCCGAGGGCGACATCGATGCCCTCGCCGCAGCCCTGTGGAAGCTGATGGACACCCCCCGCATAAGGAAAGAAATGGGCGGGAAGGCCAGGGAAAAGGCCGCCCGCTGGGACAAAGAAAAGATAATGCAAAAATGGACGGAGCTCTTCGCCTGCATATAGTAATCTCTGCGGTGAACATACGCAAGGGAGGCACCCTGACCGTGCTCAGGGACTGCCTGGACTATCTTTCCAAGCAGCCCGGCCTGCGGGTGACCGCCCTGGTGCACCGGCGCGGGCTCTGCGAATTCCCGGGCATAGACTACATAGAAATCCCCTGGAGCACCCGCAGCTGGGTCCGCCGCCTCTGGTGCGAATATGTGACCATGCACCGCATCAGCAAGCGCCTCCCGGAGGTGGACCTGTGGTTCTCGCTGCACGACACTACGCCGCGGGTCCGGGCCCGCCGCCAGGCAGTCTATTGCCATACCTCCTTCCCCTTTATGAAGAGCAGCTGGCAGGACCTGCGCATGGACTACAAGATTCCCCTCTTCGCCCATCTCACCCGCTTCGCATACAGGATCAACTCCCGCAGCAACAGCTATATGGTAGTGCAGCAGGAGTGGATGCGCAAGGGCCTCTCCCGCCTCACCGGCTTCCCGGAGCAGAGGATAGTGGTGGCCCCGCCGGCATTCAACCTGCCCGCAATCACGGGCAAGCCTGCGGCAGAGCCCATCTTCCTCTACCCTTCCACCCCCGACTGCCACAAGAACTTCGAGCTGCTGCTGGAGGCCTCGGCCCTGCTGGAACGAAGACTCGGGCCCGGCCGCTTCCGCACCGTCATAACCCTCGACGGCAGCGAAAACCGCTACTCCCGCTGGCTCAAGGCCCGCTTCGGAGGCATCCCTTCGGTAGATTTCCACGGCTATATGAGCAAGGAGGAGCTGCTCTCCTTCTACGGCTCCGCGACCTGCCTGGTGTTCCCTTCGAGGATAGAGACCTGGGGCCTGCCCATATCGGAATTCCTCCCCACGGGCAAACCCCTCATACTCGCCGACCTGCCCTATGCCCACGAGACTGCCGCCGGCGCCCGCTGCGTGGCCTTCGTGCCCACCGACGACGCAGCCGCCCTGGCAGACAGGATGCAGGAGCTGGTGGAAGGCCGTACGGACGCCTTCGGGCCCGTTCCCGCGGCCGTACCCGCCCAACCTTCCGCCGATGGCTGGGCCTCACTGTTCGAACTTCTACTCAAATGAAAATACTCCAATTAGGCAAGTTCTACCCCGTGCGCGGAGGAGTCGAAAAGGTGATGTACGACCTCACCGCCGGCATCTCCGGAAGGGGCCTGGACTGCGATATGCTCTGCGCCACGCTGGCGAAGAAGGGCAGCACCCTTAACCTCAACGCTCACGGGCGCGTGATCTGCATCAAGGCCTACGCCAAGCTCTCCGGCACCATGATAGCGCCGGGGATGATTTCCTGGCTGCGCAGCCACCGCAGGGAATACGACATAATCCACATACATCATCCCGACCCTATGGCCACCCTGGCCCTCTGGCTATCGGGATACAGGGGCCGGGTGATACTCCACTGGCACTCCGACATAGTGGCCCAGAAGGAATTCTTCTTCCTCTACAAGCCCCTGCAGAGCTGGCTGGTAAGGAGGGCGGACAAGATAGTCTGCACCACCCCCGTGTACTTCCGCAAATCCCCCCATCTGGCCAAGGCCCTGCCCAAATGCGACTTCGTGCCCATAGGCATCAAGCCCATCGAGGGAGACGCCGCCCGGGCGGAGGAGCTCCACGCCCGCTTCCCCGGGAAAAAGATCCTTCTGTCGGTAGGCCGCCTGGTGCCCTACAAGGGCTATGAATACCTGCTGGACGCAATGACCCTGCTGCCCGATGACTACCATCTGGTGATAGGCGGCGAAGGCCCCCTGCGCAGGGACCTGGAGGACCGCATCGTCGACAAGGACCTGGTGGACAAGGTTACCATGCTGGGCCTGGTGCCCGAAGACGAACTGCACGCCTGGTTCAGGGCCTGCGACATCTTCGTGCTCGCCAGCATTATGAAGACGGAGGCCTTCGGCATTGTGCAGATAGAAGCGATGTCCTGCGGCAAGCCCGTGGTGGCCACCAACATACCCGGCTCCGGAGTGCCCTGGGTGAACCGCGAAGGCCAGTCCGGAGTGAACGTGGAGCCCCGCGACCCGAAGGCCCTGGCGGACGGCATACTCAAGGCCGTGGGCAACGCGGAGTTCTACGGCCAGGGCGCGAAAGAGCTATTCGAAGAGCGCTTCACCCTCCCTATGATGATAGATAATACATTGAAGATATATGAAGAAACTAAGTAGATTCCTGATTGCAGGAGCGGTGGCGGCCACGCTCGCGGGCTGCACCACCGCAAGAGAAATGTCCTACCTGCTGGACCTGGAAAAGAACGTGGCCTATGAAGCCCCGGCGGCCCCCGAGCTGCTGATACAGCCCGGCGACCGCCTCGGAATCAGCGTCTCCAGCGACGACGCCCGCCTCGCGGCCCCCTTCAACCCGGGCACGGAGGAAGGCTCTTCCTATATGGTAGATTCCCGAGGGAATATATCCTTCCCTGTCATAGGCGATATGCAGGTCGAGGGCAAGACCATAGGGGAGGTAAAAAGCGACATAGCCGGGCGCATCTCCGGCCTCGGATACATCAAGGAACCGGTAGTGAACGTGGCGCTGACCAACTTCAGCGTCACCGTGATAGGCAACATAGGCAACAGCGTGCTGAACGTGGAGGGGTCGTCTATCAACCTACTGCAGGCCATAGCCCGCTCCGGCGGCATCACCCCGAATTCCAAGATCAAGGACGTGGTGGTAGTGCGCACCGAAAACGGCACCCGCACGGCCTACAGCGTGAATCTCCAGAAAAAAGAACTCTTCGGCTCGCCGGTTTTCTACCTGCGCCAGAACGACATAATATACGTGCAGCCTAAGGGCTCGACACTCAGCAGCGAGGGCCAGGTGGCCATGAGCTTCGTGGGAGCCGGCCTCTCCCTGGCATCGATCGTAACTTCATTCCTCCTTTGGAGCAGCAGACAGTAATGACAGAGAAAAACAACACCCAGGTCAACCTCATCGACCTGTTCTTCTACCTTCTTGGCAAATGGTACTGGTTCGTGGCCTGTATCGTATTCTTCGTGGGCTTCGCCTACTATCGTTACGCCAAGACCCCGCTGGTGTTCCGCAGCGACGCCACGGTAATCATCAAGGACCCTTCCAACACCCGCGCCACGGTGCATATGGACAACTACAGCAGCCTCATCAACCACGTGTCGATGTCGAACGAGATACTGCAGCTCAAGAGCAAGCAGCTGATGGGCGAGACGCTGATGTCCCTGGGCGCCAACGTCAACTACACCATACAGGAACGCCTGCGCTCGATAGAGCTCTACGACCGCACCCCCGTCCGCCTTATGGTATGCGACGGCGGCGGCACCGGCTACCTGCTCTTCAAGGTCGTTCCCGGTGAAGACCGCACTCTGAGCCTGGTGGAGGGAGAAGGCAGCGTGCGCACGGTAGAACTTGGCGATACAATAGTAGTGAGCGGCACCAAGGTGGTGCTCAACCCCACGCCCTACTATAGCCAGTACGCGGGAAGGGAGGTTACCATAGGCAAGTTCCCTCCCTATGCGGCCGCACAGCGCTTCCTCGCAAGGCTCAAGGTCTCGCAGACCGAGTCCGACGGCACCATACTCCAGCTCTCGCTCCAGGACAACAACCTGCAGCGCGCCAGCGACGTGCTGAACACCCTCGTTACCAAGTATAACGAGGATGCCATACGCGAGAAGAACCGCATCGCGGTGAACACCGCCGCCTTCATAAACGAGCGTCTGGACATAATCCAGGGCGAACTCGGGGAGGTGGAGGATTCCCTCGCGCAGTTCAAGAGCTCCGAGCGCATAATGGACGTGAACGAAGCCGCGGGCGAGTACCTCAGCGAAAGCAAGGGCTACGGCGCCGAGATAGTGAAGATAGAGACCCGCTCCCGCCTGGCCCGCTACCTTAAAGACTATCTGCTGTCCGCCTTCCGCAGCTTCGAGCCCGTGCCGGTGAACACAGGCCTGGAAGATGCCAACATCGAGGCCTCCATCGCCAGCTACAACGAGATGATACTCCAGCGCGACCGCCTGGTGCGCGGTTCCAGCGCCGAAAGCCCCGCCGTGCGCCAGATAGAGGCCGGCATAATGCCCCTGCGCCAGAACATAATCAGCGGCATAGACAACCTGCTCTCGTCGCTCTCCACCCGCAAGGCGGAACTCACCCGCCTCGAGCAGGAATCCATACGCAAGTTCACCACCATGCCCGCCAAGGCCAGGGAACTCGTGTCGATAGAGCGCCAGCAGAAGATCAAGGAAGCCCTCTACGTCTTCCTCCTCAACAAGAGGGAAGAGAACGCCCTCACCCAGGCCATGGTAGATAACAACGCCCGTATGATAGATTCCGCCGAAGGCCCCGCCTTGCCCATCTATCCGCAGCGCAACAAGATATTGCTCCTGGGCCTGCTGCTGGGCATCTTCCTGCCCGCGGTCATACTCATAAGCCGCCTCTTCATCGACACCAAGATACGCGGCCGGCGCGACCTGGAGAGCGTGGGCAACCTGCCTTTCCTGGCCGACATCCCCGTAATCCGCAGCGGGCGCCGTATAGTGCACCGCAAGCAGCAGAAAAAGGAGGGAATGCACAAGGTGGAATATACCTTCGAGAGCTCCAAGGTGTTCCGCGAAGCAATGCGTATGATGTGCACCAACATCGACTATATGAAGCCCGAAGGCTGCTCCTGCCCGGTGCTGATGACCACCTCGTTCAATGTGGGCGTGGGCAAGTCGTTCATCACCCGCAACATAGCCGCCTGCCTTGCCGACGCCCGCAAGAAAGTCATCATAGTGGATGCCGACCTTCGCAAGCGCTCGATTTCCGACTGGTTCGGCAAGAAGCACCACGTGCAGGGGCTCAGCAACTATCTGGTGAGCAAGGAGATACCCATCGACGACATCATCACCCCCGACATAATCGCCGGCGTGGACTTCGTGCCCGCAGGGCACATCCCCCCGAACCCCACCGAGCTGCTGTCCCGCTCCCGCTTCGACGAGCTGATCGAGACCCTGCGCAGCCGCTACGACTACGTTATCCTGGACGGGACCCCGGTGAATATGGTGGCGGATTCCTTCGTGATAGGGCGCAAGGTGGATATGAACCTCTTCGTGCTCCGCGGCGGGCTGAGCGACCGCAGACAGCTCCCCATGGTGGAAAACCTGCTCAAGGAAGGCCGCCTGAAGCACCTCAGCATCATCCTCAACGGCACCGACGCCAAGCATAGCTACGGCTATTCCTACGGCTATGGCTACGGTTACGGCTACGGATATTACGGTTCTGGATATTATGGTGCCGGATACGGGGAAAAATAATTATATTTGTAATCAATGATAATTGCTGTAGATTTCGACGGGACGATAGTTGAGCACAAGTACCCCTCCATCGGAAAAGAAAAGCCTTTTGCAGTTGAAACCCTGCGCCAGCTCTCTGCGGAGGGGCATAAGGTGATTCTCTGGACCGTCCGGCACGGGGAAACTCTCGACCAGGCCCTGGAGTGGTGCGCCAAGCGCGGGCTCCGATTCTATGCGGTGAACAGCAACTACCCCGCAGGCTCGCTTTTCGAGGCCGGGGCGGCATCTTCCCGCAAGATAGAGGCCGACGTGTTCATCGATGACCACAACCTCGGCGGCCTGCCCGACTGGGGCGAGATCTACCAGATGATTAACGATGCCCACGAGAAGCGCCACCGCCGCCGCGGCCACGCCCCCCGCTGGCTCAGGAAACTCTTCGGTGCGTGAAGACTTATTCGGTAAATAGCGATTGCAGCGTACGGGAACTCTCCGGGAAGTACCTGATGATGGTATATTCCAAGGATAAGGCCCCCTATGCCCTGCAGGTCAACGAAAGCTTCGCCCGTCTCTACCGCCTGGTGAAAGACCGCGGTTCCTTCACCGAAGAGGAGCTTGCAGGCATCATCTCCACCGAATATAAACTCACGCCCGACGAGGCAAAGGCCGAAGCCGCGCGCACACTGGAACTCTGGAAGGAACAATGTCTGCTCAAGTAAACCCCAAGCTCCGCAACTGCCTCTATGGCCTGCTAAGGATAGCCCTGCGCTGCCCTGAACCAGACGGCCTGAGGGAACAGATTGCGGCATTGGGCGATACCGAGTGGCGTCAGATCCTTCTTCTCTCCCGCGAACAGGCCGTATCCGGTCTGGTCTACGAGGCCCTCTCCACCCTGAACATAACGGACATCCCCGAGGACGTCTCCCTCGACCTGCTGATGGATGCCTCCCGCATCGAGCACCGCTCGCGGCACCTGCAGACCCTCACCGAAAGCCTGGTGCGCGCCCTCGAAGAGAAGGGCCTGCATCCCGTGGTGATGAAGGGCCCGGCCGCGGCGGATATGTACCCGGTGCCCTCGCTGCGCGTATCCGGCGACCTCGACCTCTTCCTTCCCCCGGAAGAAAGCCCCATCGCCCGGAAGTTCCTGGGGCTCAGCTTCGGCCGGGAATCCTACGCCCCCGACGGCAGCTCGCACTTCACGGCCAACGGCTACGAAGTGGACCTCCACACCCGCTACTACGACCTCTCCGCCGAAGGGAAAGACCTTCCCGCGGTGCCATCCCCCGAAGGGACCATACTTATGCTGTCGGCCCATATACTCAAGCACGCAATGGGCCCCGGGGTAGGCCTGAGGCAGATCTGCGATATGGCAATGGCCTGCCGTTCGCTCACCGGGAAGATCGACACCGTCCGCCTCCGCAAATACTTCCGCAGCTCCGGAACCACCAGATGGAACCGTATGCTGTGCTCGCTGATACACATACGCTTCGGGCTCGATACGGGCTTCTTCCCCGGGGAAAAGCCCCGCCGCTTCGCCCCGCTCGAGAAGATAGTCTTCGCCGGGGGGAACTTCGGCCACTACAGCCAGTCGCGCAAGAAAGCCCTCTTCCGTTCCGCCCGGGCCCGCAAGGTGGACACCGCCTTCCGCCTGGTACGGAGAATCCCCTTCTCCCTCCACTACGCCCCCAAGGAATACACCAGCTACTTCATCTCCCTCATAAAAGGCAACCTCTTCCCATGATCCAGCGCTGCCGGGTCGCCGGTTTCAACTTCGACTTCTGCCTGCCGGACGGGCATCCGCTCTGTCTGGAGCTGGATAACTACCTGCCCTTCTCCTGCAGCGAGGCGGGGGATTTCCGGCTGAGATGCTTCGACGAAGTGCGGCCCGCCGAGGGGTATGGAATGAGCGTGGCGGGCACGGACTCGGGGGTGCGGATCGGCTTGGCTCCGTCGCCGGAGAGTCCGGTGCTGGCCACGCTCGAGCTGAATTCCGGCTACAGCTCCGGAGTGCTTTCGATGATCCCCTCCTGCGCCGACTTTCCCGCTGCCTGCAAATTCGCCCTGGACACCGCCCTGATGGTGCAGTTCGCCTTCTACACCGCTTCGCGCGGGGGGCTGCTGCTCCACGCTTCGGCCGTGGTGACGGACGGGCACGGGGTGGCTTTTCTGGGGAAGAGCGGCACGGGTAAATCTACCCACAGCCGCCTGTGGACGCGCAACATCCCGGGGGCCACGTTGCTGAACGACGACAATCCTGTGGTGCGGCTTTTCCCGGGGGACGTGCTGGTGTACGGCAGTCCCTGGAGCGGCAAGACGCATTGCTACAAGCCGGTTTCAGCGCCCCTGCGGGGGCTGGTGCGGCTGCGTCAGGCGCCCTTTAATTCCATAGGGCGGCTCGAGGACGTGGATGCGTACCTCGCAATTTCTTCTTCTGTTTCTGCCTTCCATCTGGAGGGTATGCGGGATCTGCTGCACGAGAGCGTGTCGTCGCTGGTGCAGAGGATTCCGGTGTATCGCCTCGATTGTCTTCCGAATGCCGAGGCGGCCCAGCTTTGCCACGAATTTTTTTTAGTATCTTTGGCCAACATTCATCCTGAAGAATTATGGCCAAGATCTACGTAGCTTCCAGCTGGAGGAATCCCTATTTCGCTGGTGTTGTTTCGTGCCTCCGCGCCGCCGGGCACGAGGTGTACGATTTCCGTAACCCACCCCACGGCGGCCACGGCTTCAAGTGGGCCGAGATCGCCCCGGACATGGGGGTCGGCGCGGCTGGGTGTGCGGTTGGGGCGGCAACCGGCGGCGGCGCGGCGGCCACGGAATGGACATTCGACCAATACCGCCAAGGCCTGAAACACCCAAAGGCTGAGCGGCAATTCGCCGCCGACCTCCAAGCAATGCTATGGGCCGACACCTGCGTCCTGGTCCTTCCCTGCGGCCGCAGCGCCCACACCGAAGCCGGCTGGTTCTCCGGCCGCGGCCTCAAAACCATCGCCTACATCCCCCAATTCGACGAACCCGAACTAATGTACAAACTCTTCGACGCCATCACCGGCACCCCCACCGAACTCCTCGAAGCCCTGCAATAGCTGGTCGCCCTCCACGGCTCGGGCATCTTCCCGGTTTGGCGCCGCGCACCGTGCTGGGCAACTTATTGAACATCAACGCATTAAACGAAGAGGGCTGCTCGATTTCGAGCAGCCCTCTTTACATAACTCCCAGTGCCACAACAACTTACCCAGCACGGCCAAAACAATACACGACGGCTATCACCATTCACTGCGACCAGAATTCCACTGCGGCCAACTTTATCGCCCCGACCACCGCAATTCACCACGTCCGCCTTCACGGCACGGCCGTTTCATGCCATGACCTGACCGGGCCTCACAGCACGGCCACCGCTGCGCTTTCTTCGCGCAGGGGTGGCCGGGTGGGGGCGTGGAGTCTTAGGCAGATCACTAAACCCAGACCTATCACAACCCCGCCCCGGGCAGCGGGCAATAACAGGCCGGCGAGGAGAGCCCTTCGGGGATGTTGCTCCCCGCAGCCGGCCTGATTATAGCCGCCGCTCCTGCCACCGAGCGGCGGCGGTGCCGCGGTAGACCGCCCGCCGTGCCAGTCCTCGCCCTTCCCGCTCTGCCACGCCCGGCCACCTAAAGTAATACTTCAACCACTAGGCGCAAGGAAGCCCACAGGATGGCGCGGAGTGTGAATGGTGTAATTTCACACCGGGGACCATTCACACTGGAAGTGCACCGATGGCCGTTTTGCGGGAATGGTGTCGGCCACGAAATTACACCATTCACACCAGAATCACTCAGACATCCCCTTACCGGCAAACAAATCACTATTTCGCTTAACCGAATCGCTTATCCTGATATAAATTGACCGATATTGAAAAATGGCGTAAATCGTAAACGGTTGAATATCTGTCCTTTATGCAAAACCGCCTATGCAATATTACATAGGCGGTTTTGCATATTCGCCTGACGCACAGTACTTTACGATTTACGCCATATCTTTGTCGCGGGTGTGCGGTGCTGGGTGTGGCGGTGGGTGGAACGTGGGTGGCGGTGGTGGTGGCGGCGGTGGCCGGGGAGAGATGGAGTGCGACTATTCGTGTGATAGCTGAGTGTGATGCGGGGTGTGGGTCGGCGACACGTGAGGTGGCGGGGTGCGGTGATCCAGGGTGCGAGGGCGCGAAGGGCGCGAGGGGTGCGAGGGGTGCGAAGGGCGCGAAGGGCGCGAAGGGGCGCGAGTGGGCAAGGTCTGATTTCGCAGGGGGGACCTTGCCCACGGGAACCACGTGGAGGGCAGAAATGCGGGCAAGGTCCAAGGCATTGAATTAGACCTTGCCCATCAGAGATGCGTGGAGGGCCGTTTTTTGAAAAAAGTGTAAAAAATTTTGGTTGTATCGCTTGCGATATAAAATAATTTGCTTACCTTTGTGTCGCGAACGATATAATTCGGCGCGACAAATAGCGGGGAGAAGGACGGCGCGGCGCGGGAGAGGCGGCGGAGCAGGGCCCCAAGGAGCAAAGGCCACCCAAGCACCACCACCAGCACCACCACCAGCACCACCACCAGCACCCCCCACCAAAGAACAACTAACAATAATAAATATGGCAAAGATCTACGATTTCAAGGCCCTTTCGAACAAGGGTGCGGAGGTGGACTTCGCGCAGTACGAAGGCAAGGTCCTCCTGATTGTCAACACCGCCAGCAAGTGCGGATTCACTCCCCAGTACGACGGGCTCGAGGCCCTCTACCAGAAATACAAGGACCGCGGGCTGGTGGTCATCGGCTTCCCCTGCGACCAGTTCGCCCATCAGGAGCCGGGCAGCGATGCGGAGATAGCGGAGTTCTGCCGTCTGAACCACGGCGTCACCTTCCCCCTGATGAGCAAGGTGGAGGTGAACGGCGAGAACGCCCATCCCATCTACAAGTATCTGAAGGATGCAGCCCCGGGCACGCTGGGCAAGGCAGTCAAGTGGAATTTCACCAAGTTCCTCATCAACCGGAACGGAAGCCAGATCACCCGCTTCGCACCGGCCACCAAGCCCGAATCCCTCGAATCCAGAATCCTCGAACTACTGTAGAAGATGGCGCACAAAGAACTGCTGCTGGACAGCCAGCTATGCTTCCGGCTGTACACGGCCTCCCGGCTCATCACGCAGGCCTACACTCCCCTCCTCGACAAGCTCGGCCTCACCTATCCCCAGTACCTCGTAATGATGGTCCTGTGGGAGAAGGACGGCCAGCCGGTGAATGATATCGCCAAGAGGCTGATGCTGGAGACGAATACGGTGACTCCCCTGCTTCAGAGGATGGAGGCGGCGGGCCTGGTGGTGCGGCGCCGGGACGCGTTCGACGGGCGGAAGGTGGTGGTGTTCCTGACCCCGGCCGGCGCCGCCCTCGAGGCCCGCGCCCTGGACATCCCCGCGGAACTATCCTCCAAAATGGCCCCCTGCCGCAGCCTGCAGGCCACGGCGGCACCCCAGCTCTTCGCGGCGCTGGACGATATTATCAGTACTCTCGGATAATCCCCCGGCAGCCGGCGACGACATCCCGGTAGGTCGCCTCGAAATCCCCCGTATACCAGGGATCGGCGACATCCCTGCGCTCCCCGGCGAACTCCATCATCAGACGGACCTTGCCCCCGTCGGCATCCTCCCCCACGATGCGCCGCAGAAGCCGCCGGTTCGACTCATCCATAATAACGACCAAATCCGCCCCTGCGAACTCCGCGGGGGTGATTTTATGCGCGCGATGATCCCCGAACGGCACCGCCTTCTCCCGCATCTTGGCCTTTGCGGGCGGATAGATGGGATTGCCTATCTCTTCGGAAGATACCGCCATGGAGTCTATCTCGAACTCCGCTTCCCGGCCCGCCTCGCGGACCAGCTTCTTCATCACGAATTCCGCCATAGGGCTCCGGCAGATGTTTCCGTGGCAGAGGAAAATGATTTTCATGGGCGCAAAGATAGAGGATTTTTTATAAATGAGAAGCGCCTCCGCGGTTCTGCGGGGGCGCTCCTGCTTCTAACTAACAATAATAAACAGGGCCTACGGAGATTATTAAGGGAACGATAACCGGCCCTGTCCAGATCACAAATAAAACCGCAAGCCTACGCTGGCATCGATGCGGGTCAGGAAGTCGTTGTCGAGGATGCCGACCAGCGTCGATACTTCCGCTCCCAGTGCCAGGAATTTGGTGAGGCGGAAATCGTATTGGAAGCCCAGATAGGCTGCGACAGTATAATCATTTTGGTATTTGAGCGCGCCCAGGCCAAGGTTCGCGAAGAATGCGTGATGATAGCTGCTGATGAAGTTCGAGCAAGATCCGTATGTGCCCACGAAAAAGTCGTCGCTCTTCTGGAAATCGACGTACTTGGCTCCGATGCCGAAAGCGTTGTCGTAGGGTATGGTAATGTCGAAGCTGTGGACCACCCCGTCGGTGAATCCCTCCTTCACCCAGCCATTACCTCCCTGCGCTACGACCCTGACCTTGAATGGTTTGAAGGGGAAATGGTAACTCTGTGCGGACAGATTAACCGCGCAGAGAAGCGCAATTATGATAAATAACAATTTCTTCATTATTCTCTCAATTATCGCAAAGATAATAATAAAATAATAGCAAAAACCTTTCCAAATGCACCCCAATTGCCGTTTTTAGCTTACACATCCGCCGTTCTCGCTAAGGGTCAACGACTTACCCCCGCCCGAAAATTTTTGATTTTTTTCGGGCGGGGGCAGTCGGAGTGGAGGGGCAGTGTCGCGGCAGCAGGGTGGTGTCGCGGCCGCGGGGGT
>JAEEGJ010005358.1_pt1 | contig 40546 bp, 34 predicted proteins | sample 8958761 | NCBI WGS metagenome assembly JAEEGJ01 (sample SAMN16246546, study PRJNA631951) | gut metagenome | biome: gut microbiome; feature: rumen; material: RS-attached | host: Bos | place: Iran: Karaj | collected 2018-10 | reverse complement strand
TTAAAGCTGTAGACGATTATCAGGAATTACTCCGTGTGTCTGTTGCTTCTGCAGGGAATGATCACAGACTTGGCGCTAACGAAGCGCCACCTGCAATCATTTCCATCTTCATTGGTGATGAGCTTGAGGCTATCGTTGAGTCAATCATTGATGGCAAGGATTATCACGACGTAAAGAAAAAGAAGATGACAATTGGTACTTCTGTTGTTCCAAGTATTTCACAGGATACAACAGATAGAAACAGAACATCACCATTTGCATTTACTGGTAACAAGTTTGAGTTCCGTTCTCTTGGTTCATCAGCTTCAATCTCTGGACCAAACGTAATCTTAAACACAATCGTTGCTGAGGTTCTTGACCAGTTCGCTACAGAGCTTGATGGAGCTAAGGACTTTGATAAGGCGGTTGATAAGCTTATTAAGAGAGAGCTTACAGCTCACAAGAGAATCATCTTCAACGGAAATGGTTATGCACCAGAGTGGGTTGAGGAAGCTAAGAAGAGAGGGCTTTCAAACCTTAAGTCAACAGTTGATGCTCTTCCAGCATTTGTTGAGCAGAAATCTATCGATGTATTTACAAAGCATGGTGTATTCACAGAGCAGGAAATCTTAAGTAGATATGATATTCAGCTTGAGAATTACTATAAAGTAATTGATATTGAAGCTCTTACACTTGATTCAATGGTTAAGAGAGATATCATGGCAGCTGCTACAGACTACCAGTTCACATTGGCTGAGACATTAAATGCTAAGGCAGCTACAGGTCTTTCAGTTGATGCTACTGTTGAAAAGAAGCGTTTAGAGCAGGCTTCAAAGCTTACAGTTCAGATGGATGAGAGACTTGAGAAGCTTGAGGCAGATATCGAAAAGGCAAAGGATCTTTCAGATACATATGACTTGGCTAAGTTCCATCATGATGTAATCTTTGCAGACATGAATGAAGTTAGAGAGGTTGTAGATGAACTTGAGACAGTAGTTCCAAGTGATATCTGGCCATATCCAACTTATGGTGAGATTCTTTACTCAGTAAAATAAAAAATTAAGGCCATCCCAAATAACGGGAAGACGCACCATTGTAATTGCCTTCGGCAAAGTGGGTGCGTCGTGGCAAACATTTTTTAAAAACAAGTTTTAAAAAATATTTACATTGCACAAAGGAGTGTAGTTTAAAGTAGTAATACTTTAAGCTGCACTTTTTTCTTCTTTGAAATTTATTTCTCAGAAGCTATATACGAGCATTGCTCGAATAAAAACCCCTAAGGAGGAAAATATTATGGAAGAATATACAAGCGTATTATTCGGTGTTTGGTTCCTGATTGGAGCCGCGTTAGTGTTCTGGATGCAGGCAGGTTTTGCTATGGTGGAGGCCGGCTTTACCAGAGCTAAAAATACAGGTAACATCATTATGAAAAACCTTATGGATTTTTGTATTGGTACTGTAACATTTAGTTTATTAGGTTTTGGTTTATTGTTAGGTGAGGACACATTATTTGGTTTAGTAGGTATGCCTACACTTGGTGTTTTCACAGACTATGCAAACTTCGATTGGAGCAACTTTGTATTTAACCTTGTGTTCTGCGCGACAACAGCAACAATCGTTAGTGGTGCTATGGCAGAGCGTACAAAGTTCATTAGCTACTGTGTATACTCAGGCATTATTTCACTTATCATTTACCCAATTGAGGCACATTGGATTTGGGGTGGCGGCTGGTTAGCACAGCTTGGTTTCCACGATTTTGCAGGTTCATGTGCAATCCACATGGTTGGTGGTATCTGTGCTCTTATCGGCGCTAAGATTCTTGGACCACGTATTGGTAAGTTTACTCGTGACAGCAAGGGTGAAGTTAAGAAGGTAAATGCTTTCCCAGGTCACAATATCGCACTTGGTGCACTTGGTGTATTCATTCTTTGGCTCGGCTGGTATGGCTTTAACGGTGCTGCAGCAACATCACTTGAGCAGTTAGCATCAATCTTTGTTACAACAACAATTGCTCCAGCAGTTGCTACATGTACAACAATGGTATTTACTTGGGTTAAGTATGGTAAGCCAGATGTTTCTATGTCACTTAACGCTTCACTTGCAGGTCTTGTAGCTATCACAGCTCCTTGCGATGTAACTGATGCTTTAGGCGCTACAATCATCGGTATTGTTGCAGGTTTCCTTGTAGTATTTGGTGTATGGCTTCTTGATTACAAGCTTCACGTTGATGATCCTGTTGGTGCTGTAGCAGTTCATATGATGAACGGTATCTGGGGAACAATTGCAGTTGGTTTATTTGCAACTCCATCAGCTCCAGCTAGTGAGTTAACAGGTCTTTTCTACGGCGGTGGTTTTCACCTTCTTGGACTCCAGTTGCTTGGTGTTGTAGCAGTAGGTGCATGGGCGGCCATAACAATCACAATTACATTTACAGTAATTAAAGCAACAATCGGTCTTCGTGCAACAGCAGAAGAAGAAATCGTTGGTCTTGATAAGACAGAACATGGTCTTCCATCAGCATACTCAGGATTTAACATGCTTGAGGATGACTTTGATACAGACGAACTTGATGATGAGACAGCAAACCTTATTACAGAAACTCTTGAAGCAGCTGGCCTTGCTTCTATGGATGAGGCTGTTGAGGTTGAGTATGCTCCATCACAGATTACAACAAGCGGCAAGCCTCGTATGACAAAGGTAGAAATCCTTTGCAGAGAGCGTAACCTTGAGAAACTTAAGAACGCTCTTATGAAGCTTGGCATCACAGGTATGACAGTATCTCATGTAATGGGTTGTGGTGTACAGAAGGGTGCGCCAGAGTACTACAGAGGTGTCGCTGTAGAGCCATCACTTCTTCCAAAAATCAGGGTGGACGTTGTTGTATGCAAGGTTCCAGTTAAGGCTGTTATCGACACAGCAAAGAAGGTACTTTACACAGGTCACATCGGGGATGGTAAGATTTTCGTATACGACGTAGAGCAGGTTGTTAAAATTCGTACAGGTGAGGAAGACTTCGCAGCTTTACAGGATGTAGAATAATCTTCGACTAATAATAATTGTAAAATAAGTATTAAAAACTATTAAATGTTTCTAAAAGTCTCTTAAATCGTTGGATATCAAATTGTAAGTTTGATAGAATTACACTCAGCAAGACGATTTAAGGGGCTTTTTGTTTGATTTTTACACTAAAAGTTCTTCGTCTTGTCGCTGAGAAAGGAGATTTAGATTATGAAAAAAAATGTATGCTTTGCTTTATCAACTGCAATGTTAGCAATGGCACTTGTAGGTTGTGGCCAGCAGGCTCAAGTAGAAGAGCCAGAGACTGCCCCACAGGAAGAGACTCAGGCAGCTCCAGTGGAGGGTACAACAACTGAAAATACAGAGGCTGATGATACCACTTCTAAAGATGTGGAAACTGTTGATACATCAGCTTTACCAGAGAAATATGCTTCTATAGTTGAAATGGCAGCAAAGGCTGCTGCAGGCGAGTACGGAGATGATCTTATGGAACTTGAGGACAATGGCGTTTGTACAGAGTTTGGTATGGTTCCAGGAGATACAACTGTTGGATATGCACTTAAGGATCTTGATGGAGATGGTTCAGATGAGCTTCTCTTAGGTAGAAACGGGACACCTGGTTTTGATGGATGGGATGGTGCAGTTTTCAATATCTATACACTAAAAGATGGTGAGATGATGTATGTCTTAGCAAACGGTGGACAGCGTGATAGTTATTTCATTGCTGAGGATGGTACAATTGGAAACGTTGCTTCAGGTGGGGCAACAGACACAGCGTACAACTACTACAAGCTTGATGACAAGGAATTGAAGCTTATTGAGTCTGTATTCACTGCTCCTAAGGAAGGTTCAGATGAAGTAAATTGGTATTACACAGAGAAAGAGCCTTTTACCGACTTGTCAAACAAGATTTCAGAGAAGAAGTATGCTGAAATCACTGGAAAGTATTCAGCAGAAGCCATTGAATTTACACCTTTTATACAGTAAACACTTAATATATATGTCTTTCATTCTTTTATAATTTAAACTTTTATATGAAGTCCTTTTTAGTCATATAAATATGTCTAAAGAGGGCTTTTTCTAACTTAATAAGAAGCAAGTAAGAAATATGTGTTTTAGAGTCTGAGTAAAGATTTAAAAGGAGTAAAAAATATGAAAAAGCGAGTATACCTAGTACTATCAGCCTTGCTATTGCTAATGGTAGTGACAGCTTGTGGGAGTAAAGAGACTGAAGTTAAACCAAAGCAGACAGAAGATGTCTCATCAAGAAAATCTATAAATATAAATTCTGAAGGTTTACCAGAAGAGTATTTAGAGATAGTTGAAACTGCCGCTTTATATGTTAAAGGCGAGTTAAAAGATGAGGATAAAGAAATTAAACAAACTGGTATTTCAACTAAGTTTGGAGATTTGAATATACGGTATCAATATGATTACGGCTATGCGCTTATGGATATAAATGGTGATGGGATAGATGAAATTCTGTTAGGGCATATAGACAGGGGGAATATATATAACATATATACGATTAAGGAAGGAAAAGCCTTTTTAGTTGCAGCCGCTGAGGGAATGGATGACTATCATATTGCGGAAGATGGTACAATTCATTCTTGTGATTACTATCAGGATGGTGCGATAGATGTTGATGCATTCTATGATTTTGATGGAGAGAATTTAAAGTTTAAAGAAGCCATAGCAACACATATTGTTAGCGGTTTAATTTATAATTATAGGGTGACAGAAGAGGATTTCTTAGATGAATCAAATGAAGTTTCAAATGATGAGTATTTGGATTTGATAAACAAATACCCAAGTAAAGATATTGAATTTACTTCATTTATTAAGAATGACTTGAATAAAAAATAATGACTAGGGTATATTTAATAATACCATTCTTTATATATAAAATATAATTATATGAAAGGGTAGAATAATGGCAAAAAGAACATTAGGATTATTATTAACTATCGTATTTACGTTTTCATTAATTGGTTGTGGTACTCAGTCAAAAGAGACTGTTGAAGAGCCAGTAGAGGCCAATGTAACTGAAGACGTAGATGAAATCATTAAAGAAGAGCCAGTAAGTGAAGAAAACACTCAGGCGGATGTTGAAGAAGAGGTTCCTGAAATAGAGCCTAACGTGGATTTGGATGCTGATATGTCCAATCCTAGGGTAACAATAGCAAAGCATTCTTGTGAAAATAAAGAGGGAGATAATACGCGTTTTAGTGGAAAATATCCTGAAATAACTCTCTCTAATGAAATGTCTACAAAGTACCCTAAACTAAAAGACATGATTGATTCAAAAAATGATGAGTGGAAAAAGGAAGTAGATGATAGCTTTTCATATGTGTTAAGTCAAATAGAAGAAGCATCTGATGATGATAAGGATTATTTTTATAATATGAACCATGATATATATGCATCTGTAGATAGGACTGATGGTGTTTTATTTACAATCTCTACTTATAACGAGGCGTTTACAGGTGGTGCACATCCTAGTCATTGGTATGAGAATTTTAACATAGATCCAAACTCGGGTGAAATAGTTAAGTTGTCAGATGTAATTAATGATAAGGACAAGTTTGTAAAGTTACTTATCGATAAATTGGATGAGCAAAAAATAAGCTATGATTTGCAAGATAAAATAGATAACCAACTTAAAGATAAAATTGATAAAGATAACTTTACCTGGTCAATCACTGGTGACGGACTTCTTATTAGTTTTTCGGACTATGAGATAACAAGCTATGCGGATGGAGACCCAGAAATCTTGATAGATGGAGATGACTTAGCCAGAGTTGTTAAGCCTCAATATATCATGACTAATTCACAAGACATGTCAAAGATAGTTAAGGAAAAAGAACTTTCGACAGAAATGTTAAAAAAATAGGACACAAGATAGGGAGCAGGGCACGGCTCATAAAAAAAGGCCATGGATTAATTCCATGGCCTTTAAAGTTTTTAAATATTAAAGTGCATTATCAAATGTGATGTCGCCCTTGTCTAATCCATTGATGCTAGAATCAGTGATTGAAAGAGTAGCACCGTTCCAACCATAGGTGATTTTACCTGAGGCAGGTGTTTCATAGTCGCTTGTGTCTTCTCCCTCAAATGTGATGGTAGTATCATCAATTACAGGATCATAAGCGAGTATGCTTGTTGTTTCACCCTTGGTGTTTGTGTATTCAACAGTAATAGATTCGCCTTCCATGCCATAGTCAACATAAAGTATGCCATTATCACCATAGTAGGCCTCGCCGATGGCTATTCTCTCAGGAATATCAAAGCTTTCTCCATTTTTATCTGCAAGAACTGAGGCTAAATAATAGCAGCGGTTTCGTAGCATAGATGAAGCTATACCATTATTTACCATTGGAGAAATACTACCTTCTTTTTGAGATACAACATCATATACTTCCTTGCTTTTTGCTTCCCAGGTCTTCTGGTCAGGCTCAAGCGAATCAATATTATTGTCATTAATTCTAGCTAGAAGAGAATCCATTTCATAATCCCAAATATTAAATCTCATGCCAGAATAAATATTCAGATCGGTCTGACCTAAATCCTCTTGCATATATGTGTCATAGTAATCTGTTAAAGCTTCAATGTTTTTAAATTCGGCCTTTAGATTAGTACATTCCTTATCGATAGCATCAACTCTGGCTTTAACCTCTTCCTTAGTGTAAAGAGTTTCATCAAAGCTATCTGGAAGCTCGGTGATAACAGAGGCTACAAAGTTTTCATCTGTATCTACTGTGTCACTTACAGCAACAGGTGGTTCTTCCTGAACCTCAGCAGGTGTTGTCTGGTTAGTGGTAGTAGTGCCATCTGTAGAAGCAGCTTGTCCGCATGCTGCCAAAACAAAGCTTGTTGAAATTAAAAGAGGTATGATTTTCTTTTTCATAAAAGTTATTCTCCTTCCTTTTGTCATTTATAACTAGTATTACAAATCAATTATAGCCTATGAAAAGGTCCAGACAAATATATAAAGTATAAAATTTTCCTAAAGTTTTGTTGATATTTACTGGTTTGCCTTGGCCATAAACTTTTCATTGTTAATAATGAAGCGCTCATGGGTACCCATTCCGACCATTCCTTTTTCGTCAGAGCATACTACTTCGAAGGTCAGGCGACGACCGTCGATTTCGATTAGTGTTGCATCACAAACGATGGTTTTGCCTATGGAGCTAGGTGCCATATGGCTAACATTAACCTTGGTTCCTACAGAGCCAAGCCCCTCTTCAAGCTCTGGCTGAATCATTTTCCAGCAGGTTTCCTCCATAAGTGAAATCATGGCTGGGGTGGCAAACACCTCTAACGCACCGCTTGTAAAAGCTTTTGCTGTGTTGTCTATTGTAACGGCTGTCTCAGCACGTCCCTTCATACCTATCTCTAACATAAAGAATGCTCCTTTCTCCTAGCATAATTGCCCACTAATTATACCACATATTCCCACACCTTCTACCATATATTTTACCCTGCCGGGCGCCTGCCGCTGCCTACATGTGCCATGCTAACAATTTCGCTAAGATTGTAGATTTTGTTAATGCTTTAGTTGTCGCTCCCATCGGATGTACTTTCATCGATTTTACAATTTGAAGGAACTGTTATGTCTCTGACGTACAAGGAACACAAATAAAAAACTTTCACAACCTATGCTTAGGGTAATTGCTTTGCAAATTCCATTTGCCAAGCGAAAGAATAAAAGTTATTTTTCCATATATAGTCACCAATGCACATTCGACGTCCTGTCTCAAGTGCATTTTCAGCCGCCGTCCTAGCGGCTGATGACCATATATGTGAAAAATCACTTTTGCTTTCGCTAAGCGCATTCCAATGCGACGCAATTACTCCTAAGATAGGTTTGTGAAGTTTTTTTCTATAGTATTTATACGTGTACGTCAGGGACAAACTGTTCCGGTAGAATTGTAAATAGTTGAAAGAACATCCGAATATAGAGGGGGCGACAACAAGCATTTATAAAATCTAAATCTTATGCGATGTTAGTATGGCACATGTAGGCAGAGGCAGGCGCCCAGAAAGGTTAATGGCAATTGTAGTATGGGGGATTTTGTGGTATAATTCCACTTCGTAGGTCTGATAGACTTTTTGATTTATTTCATTATTATATGTGATTAGACGGAGGACAATATGAAAGAGATTCTTCAGCAGATTAAGGAAGTGGTTGTAGAGGGCTTCAAAGCATGCGATTACGATGAGAAATACGGAATGGTTAGCCTTTCTAACAGACCAGACCTTTGCCAGTTCCAGTGTAACGGAGCTATGGCTGCAGCAAAGGAATACAAGAAGGCACCTATTGCCATCGCAAACGAGGTTGTTGAAAAGCTTGCAGGCAATGCTATGTTTTCAAAGTGCGAGGCATGTCCTCCTGGATTTATAAATATCAATCTTTCCGACGAATTTATTGCAAATTTCGTTGATGAAATGTCTGATGATAGAGAGCGTTTTGGAGTAGAAAAGGTTGCTTCGCCTAAAAAGATTATGATTGATTACGGCGGACCAAACGTTGCTAAGCCACTTCATGTTGGTCACCTTCGTTCAGCTATTATCGGTGAGTCAATCAAGCGTACAGCTCGTTTTATGGGTGACGAGGTTATCGGCGATGTGCATCTTGGAGACTGGGGTCTTCAGATGGGACTTATTATCACAGAGCTTAAGCTTCGCAAGCCAGAGCTTGTATATTTTGATGAGAACTATAGTGGAGATTATCCAACAGAGGCTCCATTTACAATTTCGGAGCTTGAGGAGATTTATCCTTGTGCATCAGGCAAGTCAAAGGAGGACGAGGCATATAAGGAGGCAGCTCTTAGAGCTACTTACGAGCTTCAGCACGGCCGTAAGGGTTATCAGGCACTTCTTTCACACATTCTCAATGTGTCAGTTACTGACCTTAAGAGAAACTACGAGAAGCTTGATGTTACATTTGATCTTTGGAAGGGCGAAAGTGATGCGCAAGCCTTTATCCCTGACATGGTTCAGAAGATGAAGGATGACGGCTTTGCTTATATTTCAGAGGGTGCTCTTGTAGTTGATGTTAAAGAGGACACAGATACTAAAGAGGTTCCACCATGTATGATTCTTAAGTCTGACGGAGCTTCACTTTACAATACAACAGACCTTGCTACTATGGTTTGGAGAATGAAGGATTACAATCCAGATTCTATCGTATACGTAGTTGATAAGCGCCAGGAGCTTTACTTTACACAGGTATTTAGATGTGCTAAAAAGACTGGCATCGTCCCAGAAAGCACCAACCTTTATTTCGTAGGCTTTGGTACTATGAATGGCAAGGATGGCAAGCCATTCAAGACACGTCAGGGTGGCGTTATGAGACTTGAGTATCTCCTTTCAGAGGTAGAAGAGAAGATGCTTGAGAAGATTAAAGAGAATGGTACAATGAATGAAGAGGATGCAGAAAGCACAGCCAAGATAGTTGGACTTTCAGCTGTTAAGTATGGTGACCTTTCAAATCAGGCATCAAAGGATTATATCTTTGATATCGATAGATTTACCTCTTCTGAGGGTAACACAGGCCCATACATCCTTTATACTATAGTTAGATGTAAGTCAATTCTTGCAAAGGCAGGAATTAGTTCACGTGATGGAGAAATAATACCTGCACATTCAGAGTCAGAGCGTGCACTTCAGCTTGAGCTTACCAAGTTTATGGCAGCTCTTAACAGTGCATATGAGGATATGGCTCCTCACAAGATTTGTGCTTATATTTATGATTTGGCAAATGCATTTAATAGATTTTATCATGATACCAAGATTTTAGCTGAGGAAGATGTGGCTACTAAGTTCAGCTATTTAAAGCTATTATGGCTTACAAAGGACGTTCTTGAAAAGTCAATCGAACTTCTTGGTTTCAAAGCACCGGAGCGTATGTAATGTCGGAACATTCATTTTTACCAATTGATTTTGTTAATCGCATGGAGCAGGACTTAGGTCCTGACTTCCATGCGTTTTTGCGTTCTTATGACGAGAACAAAATATCAGCCCTCAGATTTAATCCTATAAAGGCAGATGAGGCTGCTGTAGAGGCTATGGCAGGGATAATAAAGGAGCAGGTGGATTGGAGTCCAAACGGCTATTATTATGATGATGAGTCAAGGCCGGGACTGCACCCATATCACCAGGCGGGAGTATTCTATATTCAGGATGCCTCAGCTCAGCTTCCGGTAGAGATGCTGGCACCAAAGCCAGGGGATTACTGTCTGGATTTATGCGCAGCTCCTGGAGGTAAATCCACTCAGATTGCAGGTTATTTAGCTGGACAGGGAGTGTTGGTATCCAATGAGCCAATGAAAAACAGGGCCAAGATCCTTTCGGAGAATATTGAGAGGCTTGGAATTAGAAATGCCATTGTCACCTCTGAGTATCCGGATAAGCTGGCGGCTAATTTCGGCGAGTACTTTGACAAGATAATGGTGGATGCCCCATGTTCTGGTGAGGGCATGTTTAGAAAAAATCACGACGCCTGCCAGGAATGGTCCTTAGAGTCAGTAGAAATGTGTGCCAATCGTCAGGCAGAGATTTTGGATAGAGCATATGAGATGCTGGTGCCGGGAGGCAGATTGTGCTATAGCACCTGCACTTTTGCTAAGCTTGAGGATGAGGAGGCTGTTGCAGCATTTATCAGTCGTCATCCAGACATGAGTCTTATTGAAGAGCGCAGGCTCTGGCCACATCAGGTAAAGGGAGAGGGGCATTATGCAGCTCTTCTTGAAAAGGCTGATGACGGCAGAGGGGAGCTTTGCAGAGAAAACAGAGGCGAGATTTCTCTAAAAAAGATTAATGATAAAATATTAAATGACTATTTAATATTTGCAAAAGAAACTTTAAATGAGCCGATTAGAGATAATCTGTTGTTGCTTGGAGATTTGTTGTATCAGCTTCCACAGGGTTGCCCTGATTTTACAAGGCTTCATGTATTAAGAGGTGGCTTATTCCTTGGAACCCTTAAAAAGAATCGCTTTGAGCCAAGTCATGCCTTGGCCTTGGCTTTAAAAGAGGGCGAAGTTAAAAATACATTTAATTTAAGTAAAGACTCATTGGAAATACAGGATTATTTGCGAGGTCAGTCTGTTTACGGCGATGTTAAGGACGGATGGACTTTGATTACTGTGGATGGTTACTCTGTAGGATGGGGAAAGGCAGTAAAGGGCCAAATCAAAAACCATTATCCAAAGGGCCTTAGACTTATGTAAGCTTCCACTGACAAACATCACTATAAAAGCATGTAAGAGGTTAGCACTGATGAATTCAACTTGGGGAATAATGGCCCACGTAGATGCGGGCAAGACTACATTATCAGAAGCAATTTTATATAACGGGGGCAAAATAGCGTCCATTGGTCGAGTTGACCATGGTGACGCTTTTTTAGATACAGATTCTCAGGAAAAGTCCAGAGGAATCACTATCTTTTCAAAGCCGGCAGTGTTTGACTATGATGGCTCACAGATTACTTTGCTTGATACGCCAGGGCATGTGGACTTTGCCGCGGAGACTGAGAGAGCTCTTTGGGCCTTGGATGGAGCCATCCTTTTGATTAGCGGTACTGCAGGGGTTCAGCCTCACACCAAAACTCTTTTTTCTCTTTTGGAGAAATTCAAGATTCCAACAATTATTTTCATTAATAAAATGGATATGCCTGACTGCAATAAAGAAGAATTGCTTTCAGGCATTAAGGTAGAGCTTGCCGACAGCTGCGTGTTTTATGATGACAGTGAGGCCATTGCATCTGAGGATGAAGGTGCCATGGATGAGTACCTAGAGACAGGGAAGCTTTCTTTGGCTACAGTTAACCGGCTTATTTTAGATAGAAGGATTTTTCCTATTTTATCTGGCTCAGCCCTTAAAAATCAGGGAGTGGACGACTTACTTAAGCTGATTGCAGCCCTTGAAAAGGAAATGTCCTCAGGCCGTCAGGGCTTATTGCAGGAGCCATTCGGTGGCAGGGTTTACAAGATTGAAAGTCTTGGAAGAGACAGCAGACTTACCTTTGTGAAGCTTACCTCTGGTAGAATCAAGGTTAAGGACGTGCTTCCAAACGGAGAGAAGGTAGATCAGATTCGTATTTATTCTGGCCTAAAATATGAGCAGGTTGACGAGGCTGGGGCTTCTCAGGTGGTTGCCCTGGTTGGACCAAAGGAGACCTGCGTGGGCCAGGGCCTTGGAGTGGAGGCAGACAGGCCGGAGCTTACATTGACCCCTGTTTTACAGTATCAAATCGTCTTTTTGGATGATACTGTTCCTAGAGTGGCATTCCCAAGGCTTATGGCTTTAAATGAGGAGGACCCATCCCTAAAGGTTACCTGGGATTCTGCATTAGAGCAGATTAAGCTAAATCTTATGGGGCAGGTGCAGACAGAGATTTTGACCGCCAGAATCGAAAACGAGCTTGGCCTAAAGGTTGAGTTTCAGGAATGTGGCGTTTTATACAAGGAGACTATCGTAAATACGGTTGAGGGCGTTGGACATTTTGAGCCGCTGCGTCATTATGCTGAGGCCCATATTTTAATGGAGCCCCTTGAAAAGGGGAGTGGAATCGTAGTGGATACAGATGTTTCCACAGACGAGCTATCCCTCAATTGGCAGCGACTTATCACAACCCATATTTTGGAGAAGGATCACCTTGGTGTGACCATCGGTGCACCACTTACAGATGTTAGGTTTACCATTGTTGGAGGCAGGGCTCACATCAAGCATACAGAGGGTGGCGACTTTAGGGAGGCCACCTATAGAGCAATTCGTCAGGGACTTATGGAAGCTGGCACAAAGATTTTGGAGCCGTATTTTAAATTTGAAATTTCAGTACCGGCAGGCCAGATAGGTCGAGTTATGACAGACGTCCAAAACCTCAGCGGAAGCTTTGAAGCGCCAACAGAGGAAAATGGTGTATCTAAAATAACTGGCAGAGCACCGGCAGCCACAATCAGAAATTATCAGGTTAGCCTTGCTACATTTTCAAAGGGTGAGGGGAGAATCACTCTGGTTTATGATGGTTATGATGAGTGTCACAACCCTGAGGAAGTGGTGGAAGCCTATAATTATAATCCGGAAAATGATGTGGACAATCCAACCTCTTCGGTATTTTGCAGTCATGGTTCTGCAGAAATTGTGCCATGGCAGCAGGTGAAGGAACGTTGTCATGTGCCTTGTATTCAGGACAAGAGTGCTGATGAACAGGAGGAGATGCCAGCTACAAAGCGTATGAATCACGACGTGGATGAGTGGTTGGATCCGGATGAGATAGATAAAATCCTGTACAGTGCTACCCACAGCAATCATGGCAAGAATCCTAAGAAGGGATGGCACTACGGCGATGGCAACCATGTGAGACGAGTGGATTCCGATTATGTTTACAAGGCTCCAAAGGAAATCAAGCCAAAGGACAAATATCTTCTTGTGGATGGATACAATCTTATTTATGCATGGCCTGAGCTTAAGGAGGTCCTTGATGTAAATCTGGATGGAGCCAGAGGCAAGCTGCTTGATATTTTAAGCAACTATAAGGCTATGACAGATTATAACGTAATTGCGGTTTTTGATGCCTACAAGGTAAAGGGACACGAGGTGACAGCCTCGGATTATCTCAATATTCATCAGGTCTTTACTGCTGAGGCTCAGACTGCAGATGCTTACATAGAGCGCTTTACCCACGAGCACGGTAAGAAATACGATATCACTGTTGTCACCTCCGATGGCATGGAGCAGGTGATTATTCGCGGTGCCGGTGCCAAGCTATTGTCATCAAGAGATTTTATTAAAGAGGTGGAGCGTAAAGCAATAGAGCTTCGTGAAGCGTACGATATAAAATAAATATATTTAATGCTCTTAACAATAAATCCATATTTATTGGTTATAATTCTACCTAAGCCGTGTGCTGGGGAGGATAGCTGAGGTGTCGGAGGGACATGTATGGCTATAAATGAGTTAGATAGAGCAGAAAGAAATAAGCGTCTTATTCGTGAAAATCAATACGATACACTGACAGGCTTGCCTAATATGTCCTACTTTTTACAGCTGGCAGACACAGGCAAAAAGCTGATGGTGGCTGATGGCAAGCTTCCTGCTATGCTATATTTTGATCTAAAGGGAATGAAGTTTTTCAACGAGAAGTATGGGCTAAAGGAAGGGGACAACCTGCTTATTGCCTTTGCCAATGTGTTGGAGGCTCATTTTACTAAAAAATGCTGTGGAAGAATGGGGCAGGACCATTTTGCGGCATTTGGCGATTTGGATGGAATAGAAGACAAAATCCTTGCCATCTTCAAGGATTTTAAACATGTTAATGACGGTATGACTCTGCCTGTACATACAGGTGTCTATCCTATTTCTTTTGAGGATGTAAGTGCAAGTACTGCCTGTGACAGGGCTAAGCTGGCCTGTGATAAGGAAAAGGGTGTTCATGTATGTACGTACGCTTTTTACGATGCAGAGCTACATAAAAGGTCTAATAGAGTAATCTATGTTCTAAATAATTTCGAGAAGGCTATAGAGGAAAAATGGATTAAGCCTTATTACCAGCCAATTATTCGCTCCGTTAATGGCAAGGTCTGCGACGAGGAGGCCCTGGCCAGATGGATTGACCCTACTGAGGGTATGATTCCACCGGACGAGTTTATCTATGTGCTGGAGGATGCCAAGCTTATACATCTTTTGGACTTGCACATTGTGGAGATGGTCCTTGCTGACATGAATTACACCAAGAGCTTGGGGCTTCCTGTTATGCCTGTATCTATAAACATTTCAAAATATGATTTTCAGTTATGCGATATAGTAGGAGAGATTTTAAAGCGTGTCAGGTTTGCAAATATAGATCCAAGTATGATAACACTTGAGGTAACAGAGAGTGCATCTACCTTGGATAAGGAGTTTTTGCAGGAGCAGATAGCAAAGGTCCACGCCGCAGGCTTCCAGATTTGGATGGACGACTTTGGCAGCGGCTATTCATCTTTAAATATGCTCCAAAGCTTTGATTTTGACACAATCAAGTTTGACATGCGATTTATGCGAGAGTTTTCTGAGTCCAAAAAGAATCATGTAATCATGAAGGAATTGGTTCAGATGATTACAAGACTTGATATAGATACGATTATAGAGGGCGTGGAGACCATAGAGCAGGCTAAATTTTTAAGAGAGATTGGTGCCAACAAAATGCAGGGCTACTATTGGGGTAAGCCAAATTCTCTTGAAAATAAGCATCTGATTTGGAAGACAAGTATTGGAAATCCTCCGGAGGAGGTTATTGAGGCCAGGTATTATGATTGCATAAGCAAGGCAAATCTCATTGAGCCGGATATTGAGGAAGATTATCAGATTGATGCAGATAATTTTTTTGGCCCACATCCGATGGGGGTTATAGAAATTGTTGACGGCCAGCTGGAAATTCTCAGGTACAACAAGACCTATGCCATGTTCCTTTTGAACACGGAGTTTATTGATAAAGAGGATTTGGGCACAGGTAAAATAATGATTAAAAGGATGCCTGAGCCAAGGTTTATGGCCACTGTTGACAAGTGCTTTGAATCCGGAAAATGGGAGAGATTGGAAAACAGCCCGGAGGGAAAATTCCTTGTGGATGTATTTCTCAAAGCCATAGGCAAAAATGAACTGACAGGAGCGGTGGCATTACAGGTGGTTATTGTGTCTATTTCTAATGAATAAGGGTTTGACCTAAGGGGCAAAAAAATATAATATGTTTCATAGGGATTACGGTGTCCATATAGTTCGTTTATACGGATTAGTATGGATGAAAAGGGAATCTGGTGTGAATCCAGAACGAAGCCGTCACTGTGTTAGGGAGTTTGCTTTCAAAAACACTGAGTTTATTGGGAAGGGAAAGCAAGCGTTGATCGAAGTCAGGAGACCTGCCTAATCTTACAATTAATGATTTGCGGACTTCGAATCTTAATTTATTATGATTGATTAGGGTCCATTTGCGGCCCTTTTTTTATGTTAAATTGAGTTATATTTGTAGGTCAGCATTTAATTTCATTATGGAGGAAGTTGTAATGAAGAAACAATTAGTACTTGGACTTGTTACAGTAATGTTAGCAAGCTCATTTATGGCATGTGGAGACACATCCAAAAAGCCAACTGAGCCTGAGACAGAGCCAGAGGCAGTGGAAATCTCACAGGAGGATGCAGATCAGGTGGCAGCAGATAATTGTGCAGCACTTATAGATGCTATTTATGTTCAAGAACGAAACGATAGTACAGATGAGCAGTGTGCCGCAGCTAAGGAAGCTTGGGATAATCTTACTGATGCCCAGAAGGAATTAGTTGAAGGCGAAAACGCTGATCCAGATTATTTTGGTAGAGATACAGGCGATGCTTCTGCAGATGATCCTTTAAATCAGGACGAAATCGGCGAGAAGGAAATCCTTGTTGTAAGCTTTGGTACATCATTTAACGACAGCAGAACAGCAGACATTGGTGGAGTTGAAAAGGCAATTGCAAAGGCTAATCCAGACTGGTCTGTTCGCAGAGCATTTACTTCACAGATTATCATCAATCACATTCAGGCACGTGATAACGAAAAGATTGATAATGTGGAGCAGGCTTTAGATAGAGCGGTAGCAAACGGTGTTAAGACTCTTGTAGTTCAGCCTACACACCTTATGCACGGCGCTGAGTATGATGATTTGGCAGCAGCAGTAGAAAGCTATAGCGATAAGTTTGATTCAGTAAAGATTGCTGAGCCATTACTTGGTGAGGTTGGAGCTGATGCGAAGGATATCAATGCAGACAAGAAGAACGTTGCCAAGGCGGTAGTTGCACAGGCAGTTGCAGATGGAAGCTTTGCTTCAAGAGAAGCAGCTGCAAAGGATGGCGTGGCATTTGTATTTATGGGTCATGGAACAAGCCACACAGCAAAGGTTACATATTCTCAGATGCAGACCCAGATGGATAAGCTTGGATATGACAACGTATTCATCGGAACAGTAGAGGGTGAGCCAGAGGAGACAGCTTGCGAAAACATCATCGAGGCTGTAAAGGCAGCTGGATATACCAAGGTTGTTCTTAGACCACTTATGGTTGTTGCAGGCGATCATGCCAACAACGATATGGCTGGTGATGACGAGGATTCATGGAAGTCTATGTTTACAGCAGCAGGAGCCTTTGAGTCAATTGATTGCCAGATTGCCGGTTTAGGTGAAATCGAGGCAGTTCAAAAGATTTATGTAGAGCACACAAAGGCAGCATTAAAATAAAACAGAATTAAGAGGCAAAATAAATGAAAAAGAAAATTTTAGGCGTAGTGCTTGCATGTCTTGTATTGGCATGTACAGCTTGTGGAAATAAGGATGTGGCAGAGTCGGCTTCCGAGCAGGAGGCGGCAGTAGATGTTACTGAAGATGATGTAGATGAATCTCTTTATGAGCAGGAGCTTGCAATTGAGGCACCTGCACTGTTAGAGGAAAAGAAGGCTTCCGAAGGAAAGCTTGATTTAGAAGACGGTGTATACGAAGTAGATTTTACAACAGACAGCAGCATGTTCCATGTTAATGAGGCTTTAAATGACAAGGGTAAGCTCACAGTTAAAGATGGTGTTGGAACAGTTCACATTTCGCTTACATCAAAGAAGATTGTTAATCTTTATCCTGGACTTGCAGCTGATGCTAAAGAGGATTCAGATAATGTTCTTCAGCCAACATCTGATGAAGTGGAATACGATGACGGCACAACAGAAGAGGTAAATGGATTTGATGTACCTGTACCTGCTATAGATGAGGAGTTTGACCTGGCTTTAATTGGTACAAAGGGTACCTGGTATGACCACAAGGTTAAGGTTTCAAACCCTGTAGAAGCTTCTGAAGAGGAATAATCTTTTAATGAAAAGAGTAGCATTATTAGCTGCGGCCATAGCATTTTTGCTCACTGGCTGCAGCTATATTAATAATAACAAGATAGAAAAGGCCACCTATCAGTGTCAGGTTACATTGGAGGGTGGAAGTGGAAGGGCGTCAGTGGATTCTCCAGCCGAGGTTACTGAGGAGGGAGAAGACAAGTCCGTTCAGTTGATATGGTCCAGCCCCAACTACGATTACATGATTGTGGACAAAGTGCGCTATGACAATAGTGCGGGGGAAGGGGAAAATTCCGTATTTACGATACCCTTTGATGAATATGATAAGTCATTTTCTGTAATCGCAGATACTACAGCCATGAGTGTGCCTCATGAGATAGACTATACAATTACAGTTTTTAACCCTGACAGGCAGGTGGAAAGTGATAAAGAGGATGGGGCAGAGCCAGCCTCTAGGGCCTCAGATGAAAAAGTAAGTCTTGGTGCTTTAACAAAGACAGGCTCCATGGACCTTGAGTATGCCAGGGAATTTACAGTTGATTACTATACTGATAAAGCCGGGGAAAGCTATTCTTTTATCACTATTGGTAGCGGTGAGAGTTCACAGTATTTTCTTTTAGGAGAGGCTGCTAAAAAGCCTTCTGGAATTTCAGATAATGTGAATTATATTTCTAAGGTGGATAAGACCTACCTTGTTTCAACCTCGGTAATGGATTTGATTGCAAGCATAGATGCCCTTGATAATATCAGGCTAACTGGAACTGACCAGAAGGACTGGTATATTAAGGAGGCTAAGGATAAAATAAAGGCAAAGGATATTTTGTACGCTGGTAAGTATTCTGCGCCGGACTACGAGCTTTTGGTTTCAGAGAATTGCAATCTGGCTATTGAAAATACCATGATTTACCATAATCCAGAGGCAAAGGAAAAGCTAGAAGCCCTTGGAATACCAGTGATTGTAGAGCGCTCTAGCTACGAGAAAAGTCCACTTGGTCGTTTGGAGTGGATTAAGCTATATGGTCTTATTTACGATAAGGCTCAAAAGGCAGATGAGTTTTTCGAAGCTCAGAAAAAGCGTGTGAAGGATATTTCTGATTGCCAAAAGACAGACAAAACAGTTGCTTTCTTTACAGTTGATTCCAACGGCATGATTAGTGTGAGAAAGCCGGGAGATTATATCACTTCCATGATTGATATGGCAGGCGGCATTTATGTGCCAAAGGATTTGGAGGTGACTGACGATAGTGCAGTTTCCAATGTGAAAATCACGGCGGAGGATTTTTATGTGGGGGCTGTAGATGCTGATATTTTAATTTATAACAGCACCATTGAAGGAGAGCTTGATAATCTAAATGAGCTTTTGTCCAAGGCAGAGATTTTAGGAGATTTTAAGGCTGTAAAGTCGGGGAAGGTGTACTGTCTTGATAAGGGCTATTTCCAACAGAGCGCAGATGTGGCAGAATTTATAGAGGATGTAAATAATATTTTAAATGATAAGGATGGTTATTTAACTTACATTTATAAACTTGGGGGAAACCAGAGTGAAAAATAGCAGACGATACGGATTGATTTTTGGAATAATGATAGTGGTGCTATTTGTGTTGTTCATTGCTACTGTTGGCATGGGAAGTGCGGACATTAGAGTGAGGGACATTATTAAATCGCTGGTTAATCCAGGGGATGTTTATCTTGGGAAGATTATTATTTCTATTAGATTGCCTAGGGTGATTGGTGCCATTGTTCTTGGTGGCGCCCTTGCCACCTCAGGCTTTTTGCTTCAAATCTTTTTTGGAAATCCAATTGCTGGACCTTATGTGCTTGGTATATCTTCAGGGGCCAAGCTGTTAGTTGCCCTTGTGATGGTTGGGCTTTTAGGCCAGGGCGTGTACATAAGCTCCATGGGAATGGTAATAGCTGCTTTTATTGGCTCATTGATATCAATGGGCTTTGTTATGATACTTGCAAACAAAGTTAAAAACATGTCCTTTCTGGTTGTGTGTGGCGTGATGATTGGATATATTTGCTCCGCAATTACGGAATTCGTTATCGCATTTGCGGATGACAGCAATATTGTAAATCTCCACAACTGGTCCTTGGGAAGCTTTTCTGGTATTGCTTGGGACGATGTGATTATTTCTATAATCATAGTTTTCGTGACTTTGATTCTCACATTTTATATTTCAAAGCCAATCGGGGCTTACCAGCTTGGAGAGGCCTACGCCAGAAATATGGGTGTAAATATCAAAAGGCTTAGAATACTTTTAATTTTGTTTTCAAGTATACTTTCGGCAACTGTAACAGCATTTGCAGGGCCAATATCCTTTGTAGGTATTGCAGTGCCACATATTATGAAATCCATTATGAAGACAGCAAGACCGATAGTGATGATTCCCGCAACCTTTTTGGGTGGCGCCATTATCACACTTATTTGCGATTGCATCGCAAGAACTGCATTTGCACCTAGGGAATTGAGTATCAGTGCTATTACAGCCCTTGGTCTCGGTCCGGTTGTTATATATTTGATTATCAAACGCAGGGAGGTTTCCCATGGCTAAAGGTATAGATTTACAGGAACTGACTGTTGGCTACAAAAGTCCGGTAATTGAACAGGCTACATTTACAGTTGAGCAGGGGGATATTGTGGCTTTGATTGGGCCAAATGGAGCCGGAAAATCAACGGTGTTAAAGACCATTGTCAGGCAAATAGAAAAGCTGGACGGCAAGATCTATGTCTTGGGAGATGAGGAGGAAACCTTATCGGAGGAGGCTTTGGCAAGGAAACTTTCCATGGTTTCAACTGAGCCGGTGAGACCTGAGCTAATGAGTGCATACGAGGTGGTGGCAACCGGCAGATATCCATACACAGGAAGGCTTGGTATTCTTTCTCAAAAAGATAAGGCCAAGGTTGATGAGGCCATCAGAATGGTGGGGGCAGAGAATGTTGCTGACAAGGATTTTATGAAAATCAGTGACGGTCAAAAGCAGCGGGTTATGCTTGCGAGAGCCATCTGTCAGGAGCCGGAGGTTTTGATTTTAGATGAGCCAACATCTTTTTTAGATATCCAGTTTAAGATTGATATTTTGTCGGTGATTAAAAGACTGGCAAATGATAGGAATATTGCAGTTTTAATGTCCATTCATGAGCTGGAGTTTGTGCCGGCTGTAGCAGATTATGTCGTGGCTGTAGATGGTGGCAAGGTTGCAAAGATTGGAAAGCCTGAGGATGTTATCACAGGCCCACAGATTGAGGCGATTTACCACATGAAAAAGGGCACGGGAGCACCTTTGGTGGAGTCCTTATGGCAGTATGCCAAGGGGCTAGAATCGATTTTGAATTCCAAATAAGAGGTATATATGGCAAAAGTAATTATGGTGCAGGGCACAATGTCAAATGTTGGCAAGAGTCTACTTGTAGGGGCCCTTTGCAGAATTTTCAAACAGGATGGTTTGAAGGTTATGCCTTTCAAATCTCAAAATATGGCATTGAATTCCTTTGTTACAGCTGATGGGCTTGAGCTTGGAAGGGCCCAGGCTATGCAGGCGGAGTGCGCCGGTGTGGCGCCTAATGTTTACATGAATCCTATTTTGTTAAAGCCTACAAACGACGTGGGATCACAGGTGATTGTAAATGGAGAAGTCATGGGAAATATGTCTGCCAGAGATTATTTTGCATACAAGAAAAAGCTGATTCCAGAAATAATAAAGGCCTTTCACAAGCTGGAGGAGATGGCAGATGTTATCGTAATTGAAGGAGCCGGCTCTCCGGCGGAGATAAATTTAAAGGCGGATGATATTGTAAATATGGGAATGGCAGAGCTTGTGGATGCACCGGTTCTGCTGGTTGGAGATATTGATAGAGGCGGTGTGTTTGCACAGCTTCTTGGCACCCTTGAGCTTTTGGAGCCACAGGAAAGGGCAAGAGTAAAGGGGCTTGTGATTAACAAGTTTAGAGGCGATAAGACTTTACTTGATTCAGGAATAGAGATGCTTGAGGACATGGGAAAGGTGCCTGTAATTGGTACTGTCCCTTACACAAGGCTTCAGATAGATGATGAGGATAGCCTTAGCGAAAGGCTTGGAAATAACTTTGGGGAAGCTGAAAATGTTGTGGTGGATATAGCAGTGATTCGTCTGCCTAGGATTTCCAACTTTACTGATTTGGCACCCTTTGAAAGCATTCCAGAGGTGCAGGTGAGATTTATTACAAATCCAAGGGAGATAGAGGGGGCAGACCTTGTGGTTATCCCTGGCAGCAAGAATACCATTTCAGACCTTAGGTGGATGCGGGAATCGGGAATGGAGGCAGCAGTTAAGCGATTTGCCAAGACATCACCTGTTGTTGGCATTTGCGGAGGCTTCCAAATCCTTGGAAATATGGTAACTGATCCGGATATGGTTGAGGAGGGAGGCAGCATACGCGGCCTGGAATTGCTTCCTATGACCACCAGATTATCCGGCCAGAAATACCGAAGCCAGACAGAGGATTGTTTTGAGGATTTAAAGGGCTTCTTTAAGGATCTATCTGGAAGAGAGTTTGTGGGGTACGAGATTCACAACGGCCTTTCGGAGCTTGATTTAGAGGGGGCGGCCTTTGAGGATATGGTTGTTGAGAGAGACGATGAAGGAAGTATTATTCTCATTCAAAAGGACAATGTTTTAGGCACCTATGTACATGGTATATTTGATAATGAGGATTTGGCCTTTGCCTTTGTAAATAATATCGCAAATACGAAGGGTTGCTCTTTAGGTGTGGATGCAGACTTTGATTATCAGGCCTTTAAGGAAAAGGAGTACGATAAGCTGGCTCAGGTTGTGAGAGATAATATTGATATGGAGATGGTTTATCAGATTTTGAATAAGGAAATCTAGTTGATTAGGAGTTGACTTTGGAAAAAATAGAATTTGTCTTACCAAATGAAATAGAAAAGCGAAGCTTTGAAATTATAGGTCAGGAGCTTGATACCATGGGTATTGAGCTTGATGAGATTGAAGAGCCTGTAACAAAGCGAGTGATTCATACCAGCGCAGACTTTGACTACGCCAAGACCATGTGCTACTCCAAGGATGCAGTGAAAATTGCCCAGGAGCTTATTAAGGCTGGGGCTGATATTGTCACCGATACCAACATGGCCAAAGCAGGAATCAATAAGACACGCCTTGCTTCATTTGGAGGGCAGGTCCACTGCTTTATGGCAGATGAGGATGTGGCTGCAGAGGCCAAGGAGCGCAAGGTTACCAGGGCAACAGTATCCATGGAGCGCGCTGCCAAGCTTGGCAAGCCGGTTATATTTGCAATAGGCAACGCACCAACGGCCCTTATCAGCCTATATCAGATGATGGAGGCCGGAACCTTTACACCGGAGTTTGTCATAGGTGTGCCTGTCGGCTTCGTAAACGTAGTGGCTGCCAAGGAACTTTTTTTGGATTCAAACGTCCCTTACATCATCAACCGCGGCCGCAAGGGCGGCAGCAACATAGCAGCTGCCATAGTTAATGCGTTGATGTACTCAATCTAAAGGAGGCTTCCCCTTGGGGGGAAGCTGGCAGCGAAGCTGACTGATGAGGGGAGGTAGTTATATGGCTAAAAATTATAATCCCTCTTTGAAAGGTTATTCTCAAAAACTACGAAATAACATGACTAAAGAGGAAAGACATCTTTGGTATGATTGTTTAAAACAGTTACCTGTAACGGTGAAAAGACAGCAAATATTAGGGGAATATATAGTTGATTTTTATTGCGCGAGCAAAAAAGTTGTAATCGAATTAGATGGAACACAGCATTTTGAAATTGAAGGCAGAAATAAGGATGTTATTAGAGATGAATATTTAAAGAAGGAAGGGATAAGAGTTCTTAGATATTCTAATTATGATATAAATCAAAATTTTACTGCAGTTTGTGAAGATATTAGAAATGTGTTGCTAAAGGATGAATAATAAGTATGGGTGAATATAGTAATATGGGAAATAGAAAAGTGACCCCTCATCAAGTGCTCCCCCAAGGGGAAGCCTTGGGGCTGCGGAAGGGTTTTACTACGGGGAGCTGTTCGGCGGCGGCTGCAAAGGCGGCGGCGTATATGCTGTTAAGTGGAAGCTACAAAGACAGGATAGAGATAGAGACTCCGGCGGGAGTGATGTTTAACGCTGAAATAGTTGATATTGAAAGAGGCGACAGGCAGGTGACCTGTAGTGTGATAAAGGATGGTGGCGACGACCCGGACGTGACAACTGGAGCCCACGTGGTGGCAACAGTTACTGTGATAAAGGAAAACAGTGAGGGAGTAGCTGGTGGTGCCACTATAGAGATTGACGGCGGAGAAGGTGTTGGCCGAGTGACACTTCCGGGGCTGGATCAGCCTGTGGGAAATGCTGCAATCAATCATGTGCCAAGGGAAATGATTGAAAAGGAAGTCCTTGAGGTATGTAATCTTTTGGATTTTAATGGTACCTTAAAGGTGGTTATTTCTGTTCCGGAGGGACTTGAGTTGGCCGGTCACACCTTTAATCCAAGGCTTGGAATTGAAGGTGGCATTTCCATTCTTGGCACCACAGGAATAGTGGAGCCGATGAGTAACAAGGCTTTGGCGGATACCATCAAGGTTGAGCTGTCTCAAAAGAAGGCTTTGGGCTATGATTGGGTGGCAGTATCACCAGGCAACTACGGGCAGAAGTTTATGAAGAAGCAGTTTGGCTACGATTTGGATAAAAGCGTTAAGTGCTCCAACTTTATAGGTGAGACAGTTGATATGGCAAAGCAGCTTGGCTTTGAGGGGCTCCTTCTTACAGGCCACATCGGAAAGCTGATAAAGGTTGCAGGCGGTATTATGAATACCCATTCTCATGAGGCGGATGCCAGAATGGAAATCCTTGCAGGCTGTGCTCTTAGAGCCGGCTGCGACGGCCAGGTGGCAAGGGATATTTTAGATTGTCTTAACACAGAGGAGGCCTTAAAGATAATTGAAAGCCAGGGCATATTGAAAGAGACTATGGCAATTGCTATGGAAAAGATTCTCTTTTATCTGGATTTTAGATGTCAAAAGGCACTTAAGATAGAATGTATTTTGTATTCAAATGATTATGGAATTTTGGCACAGTCTTCCGGGGCGGCCAAGATTCTTGGTAAAATGATATAGGAAAATAATATGGTTTATTTTGTCGGTGCAGGCTGTGGAGCCGCAGATTTAATTACAGTAAGAGGAATGAGATTGTTAGAGCAGGCGGATGTGATAATCTATGCTGGCTCTTTAGTGAATCCCGCTCTTTTGGAATACGCAAATACGGATTGTAAGATTTACAACAGCGCAACCATGACCTTGGATGAGGTTACAGAGGTTATGGTTGATGCTGATAAAGCCGGGCAAAATATTGTCAGGCTTCATACAGGTGAGCCCAGTATTTATGGAGCTGTGGTGGAGCAGATGAAGGTTTTAGATGACCATGGAATTGAATATGAAAGCTGCCCTGGGGTCAGCGCCTGCTTTGGCGCTGCAGCAAGCCTTAATCTGGAGTACACCCTGCCGGAGATTAGTCAGTCCCTTATTATCACAAGGATGGAGGGGCGCACCAGCGTGCCAAAAAAGGAATCAATAGAAAGCTTCGCTGCCCATGGTGCTTCCATGGCAATTTATCTTAGCAGCGGAATGCTAGAGGAGCTTTCAAAAAGGTTGATTGATGGTGGCTACAGCAAAGATACTCCAGCAGCAATTGTTTACAAGGCCACATGGCCTCAGGAGGAAAAGTATATTTGCACAGTAGGTACTTTGGCTGCAACTGGTGAGGCTCATGGAATTAAAAATCTTGCAGTAATTTTGGTTGGTGATGTTATTTCTAAATCAGGATATGCTCTTTCAAAGCTATATGATCCGGAGTTTGAAACTGGTTTTAGAAAGCCTAAGATTTAATATCAGAAAGGATGGCCATGATAGGAAAACAGGTACTTAGAATTGCTTATTTTACTGGAAACGGAAGGTTACTTAAGGACAAGCTGCGCAGTAGTCTGTCTTGCTGCATCATTGAGGAAAAGCCAGAGGATTTTTCATTAAATGACTGGATTAGTGATTCCTTTGATTTGCATTTGCCATTTTTGTTTATTGGCTCAGTGGGAATTGCTGTTCGCTCAATTGCGCCTTTTATATCAGACAAGCTTTTAGACCCACCGGTAATTGTTGTTGATGAGCTGGGCTTAAATGTAATACCTGTGTTGTCTGGCCATTTTGGTGGAGCCAATGAGCTGGCCAAGGAAATTGCAAAGTCAATAGATTCCCATGTGGTTATAACCACGGCAACTGACATTAATAACGTATTTGCGGTAGATGTCTTTGCGAGGAAAAACGGACTTAAAATCACTAATCGTGAGTTGATTAAAAAGATAAACAGCAAGGCTCTGACAGGTGCGGAAACCAATATTACAGAGACAGAGGATTGCATTGAGGTAGAGGGACTTAAGCTTGTGCCAAAGAGAATGATTCTTGGAATGGGCTGCAAGAAGGGCAAGTCTTTTGATGACCTTTTTGACTTTTTAAATGAAATATATGATGAGAGAACATTGTTTGATAAGCTTTATGCCATTGCAACAATAGATGCAAAGGAGGATGAGATTGGCTTGATAAAGCTGGCTCAGTATTACGGGGCAAAGTTTTTGGTATATTCCGCCGAGGAGCTTGAGGCAGTGGAGGGGGATTTTGATGAATCTGACTTCGTGAAGGATACTGTTGGAGTTGGAAATGTCTGCGAGCGAGCAGCCCTTAAAGCCGCAGGAGAAAATGGCATTTTAGTTCAGGATAAAATCGCAAAGGATGGAATCACCTTGGCAGAGGCAAAGCGAGTTGAGCTTGATATAGATTGGAATTAATTATGGCAGGACATATTTGTATTGTGGGCATGGGCCCGGGAGATAAAAGTATGATGACCACTGAGGCTTTTGCAGCAATGGCAGAGGCTGATGTTATAGTGGGATATACAGTGTACATTGATTTGGTAAAGGAGCATTTTGCTGATAAGGAATTTTTCACAACTCCTATGAGGCAGGAGATTGAAAGGTGCAGGGCCTGCTATGATTTTGCATTGGAGGGCAAGGATGTGGCCTTTATCTGCAGCGGAGATGCAGGTGTTTATGGTATGGCAGCACCTATGTTTGAGCTTCTGCCGGAATACGTAAATGCGGATTTTACTGAGGATAATATTTCTGTTATTCCGGGGGTTACTGCAGCAATATCAGGGGCAGCAGTTTTGGGAGCCCCTATAAATCATGATTTTTGCCTAATCAGTCTATCTGATTTATTAACTCCATGGGAGCTTATTGAAAAGCGATTAAGTGCTGCAATAGCTGGAGATTTTGCAATTGTACTTTACAATCCATCCAGCCATAAGAGGCATGATTATTTGCAGAAAGCCTGCGATATTATGCTGTCGGCAGGAGCAGGGCCTGAGAGAGCCTGCGGCTATGTTGAAAACATTGGAAGGGACGGACAAAGCAGTCATGTCTGCTCTTTAAAGGAATTGAGAGATAAACAGGTAAATATGTTTACCACAGTTTTTATTGGTAATTCAAAAACCAAAATAATGGGAGATAAGTTAGTGACTCCAAGGGGATACAGGTATGAATAAGGTTATAATTTTTGGCGGAACTACAGAGGGACGAAAGCTGGCACAGGCCCTGGCAAAAAGGGATGTGCTTTGCATTTATTGCGTTGCCACAGAATACGGCAAGGAGCCAATGGAGGAGTCGGACTGTATTCAGATTCACGCCGGAAGAATGGATGGGGACAAGATGGTGGAGCTCTATAAATGTGAGTGCCCGGATGCCATTGTAGACGCCACACATCCATTTGCTGAGGTTGTAAAAACAGAGATTGAAAACAGTCTCTTTAAATATAAGACGGTACCTTTTTTCAGACTTTCAAGGGAAGAGGATGAGGTGGATGTTAGTCAGTGCACCTTTTTTGATTCGGCATCAGATTGTGCCATGGCTCTTGAAAATACAGAGGGTAATATTTTCCTTACCACAGGAAGCAAGGAGCTTTCCACATTTTGTCAGAGCGATTCAATCAGGGACAGAATCATTGCAAGGGTAATTCCAAACAGCGAAAGTCTGGAGCTTTGTAAGGAGCAGGGCCTAAAGGGCAACCAGATTATTGCTATGCAGGGGCCTTTTTCCAAGGCAATGAATGTGGCATTTTTAAGAGAGGGCGATGCCAAGATAATGGTGCTTAAGGAAAGCGGCAGAAGCGGCGGTGAGGCAGAGCGAATTCAGGCTGCAACAGCCCTTGGCATTAAATGCTTTGTGATAAAAAGACCTGAGGAAAAGGTGGAGGGCCTTAGCTTTAATCAGGTGATGGATAAGCTAGGTAAGCTCTTTGGATTTGATAATCAGCCTATATCTGAGGCATCTGTATATACGGAGGAAGCTTCCTCTAAAGGATTTAGGATGCAGGTGACTCTGGCAGGCTTTGGCATGGGATTTTCAAGTGTTACCATGGAGGTGAAGCAGGCAATTGAGGAGGCGGACTATATTTTTGGAGCCCCAAGAATGCTTGTGGGAATTGAGACTAAGGCCAAGAAATATCCATATTACCTGGCTAAAGACATAATTCCATGTATGGAAGATATCGCCACAGAGCACAAGTATGGAAGCAAGCGGGCAGTGGTACTTTTGTCAGGGGATACTGGATTTTACAGTGGAGCCACCAGGCTCAAGCAGGCTTTTGAGGAAACCAATTTTGTGACTGTAAAGGTGTTGCCAGGTATTTCATCGGTATCTGCATTGGCAGCAAAAACCGGGTTTGGTTGGCAGGATGCAAAGCTGTTAAGTGCCCACGGAGTTAAGGAAAATCAGTGGCGCCCGGCATTGATTCAGGCAGCCTCATATACTGAGCGGACATTTATTCTTACTTCTGGAAGCAAGGATGTTAGAGCAATTGGTGAGATACTCCTTGACCTTGAAAGAGAGGATAAAGGCAGGTTTATTATATTTGTCGGTACCAATCTTTATGCAGATGAAAAGTTAGAAAAGCTTACAGCTGAACAGTGCTCAAACTTTAATGAGGATGGCCTGTCGACTGTTTTGATAATTAATAAAAAATGGAAGGGCAAAGTTCTGGTTCCAGGTCTTAAGGATGAGGCCTTTATCAGAGACAAGGTACCAATGTCCAAGGAGGAGGTGCGCTCCCTTTCCATATGCAAGCTTAGGATATCTAAAAACGCAGTGGTTTATGACATAGGAAGTGGCAGCGGCTCGGTGGCAGTGGAGCTTGGGCTTTTGGATTCTACTATCAAGGTTTATGCCATTGAGATAAAGGAGGAGGCCTGCAGCTTAATCAAGAAAAATCTTGCTAAATTCAGGCTTGATAATGTAACGCTGGTTCCAGGAGCGGCACCGGATGTGCTGGATGATTTGCCAGATCCAACCCATGTTTTTATAGGTGGAACTGGTGGCAGACTAGAGGAGATTATAAGTCATTTGCAGAGCCTGCATACACCAATTAAGGTGGTGGTAAATGCTGTGACTTTAGAGACTATAGGTGAGATTAATCATGTGCTGAAAACCTTTGGAATAGAGGATTCGGATACCGTACAGCTTTCAGTTAGCAAGGCTAAAAAGGCAGGGGATTACTCTGTGATGCAGGGACAAAATCCTGTTTATATAGTTACCTTTAACATTGGAGAATAGAATGAACATTCCTAGAATCATGTTGGCCGCGCCCCATAGTGGCAGCGGAAAGACTACAATTACATGCGGACTTTTATCAGCCCTTAAGACTAAGGGCTTAAGGCCATGCAGCTTTAAGTGTGGTCCCGATTATATTGATCCAATGTTTCATAGAAATGTGATTGGTATACCATCAGGCAATCTGGATACATTTTTTACTGATGAGGACACAACAAGAAGGTTATTTGTAAAGGAATATTCTGGTGACATAGCAGTGATTGAAGGCGTCATGGGTTTATATGACGGCATAGGTGGCGTGGAACTACAAGGCTCATCCTATGATTTGGCCAGGGTGCTTAATATTCCTATTGTACTTGTGATAGATGCAAAGGGAGCTGGCCGTTCAATCCTTGCTCAGATAAAGGGCTTTTTAGATTATGATGATAGCAAATTGATTAAGGCAGTCATTCTTAACAAGACAAGCCCGAGCTTTGGAAGTATCCTTGCACCCTTAATCGAAAGTGAGCTGAAAATCACCTGTATTGGAACAGTTCCTGAGAAAAAGGACATGGAGCTTTCAAGCAGACATTTAGGGCTTGTGCTGCCAGATGAGGTGGCAGATTTACAGGCAAAGCTTAAGGAGGACGCAAGACTTGTAGCCGAAGGAATAGATATAGATAAGCTTATTTCCCTGGCAAATTCAGCTGCTGATATTGACGTAGCAATAGAGGCTGATAAATCCGTAAATGCGAATTCTGTTAAGCTTGCCGTAGCAAGAGATGAAGCCTTTTGCTTTTATTACCGTGAAAACATAGAGATGCTACAATCCTATGGAGTTGAGATAGTAGAGTTTTCACCGATGAAGGATAGCAGACTTCCTGAGGGGATATCTGGAATACTTCTTGGGGGAGGATATCCGGAAAACTATTTGCAACAGCTTTCTGCAGCCACAGGCATCAAGGCGGATATAAAGCGGGCCATGGATAAAGGCATTCCAGTGCTGGCTGAGTGCGGCGGGTTTATGTATCTTTTGGATAGCATTACAGACGAGAACGGTAAGGTCTACAATATGGTGGGAGCCATTGATGGAAGTGCTACATGGAAAGGCAAGCTAGTTCGCTTTGGCTATGTTACAATAAGTGGAGAGGCAGTAGAAATAAAGGGGCACGAGTTCCACTATTATGATTCAGATAATAATGGAGACAGCCTGATAGCAACGAAGCCTACAGGCAATCGCAGCTGGCCTTGTATTCACAAGTCAGGCAACTCATTTATGGGCTTCCCGCATTTATATTATCCATCGTCACCAAAGTTTGTTGAGGATTTTGTGGAGGCAATGAAAAAATATGGGCGAAACTAGATATTTGTTTGAAGATATTTTAGAGGATAAGCTTTCCATTGAGCCGGTTGATAAAGCTGCAATCCGAAAAATCAAGGATAGCTGGGACAAGGTTTCAAAGCCAATTAACAGCTTAGGAAGCCTTGAGGATTTGCACTCTAAGATTGGTGCTATCCAGGGTATGGATTATCCTGATTTTTCCAACATGCGACTCATTGTCTGCTGTGGAGATCACGGAATAGTTGAGGAGGGTGTATCTCAGACCAGCCAGGATGTGACTAGAGTCTGCGCCACCAACATAGGCAGAGGACTGACCACCTCAGGTATAATGGCAAGGACACTTGGTATAGATATTCTTTCTGTGGACGTAGGTATTAACTACGCCAGCGAGGTACCATATACTCTCAATCGCAGGGTAAAATACGGCACCTGCAATTTCTTAAAGCAGCCTGCCATGACTATCGAGGAGTTTTCAAGAGCTGTGCAGGTGGGAATAGATTTGGTTAAGGACAGCAAGGAGGAGGGCTACAGCATCATCCTTCTTGGTGAGATGGGAATAGGAAATACTACTTCTGCAGCTGTGATGGCAGGGTATCTTCTTGATTTAAATGCCGAGGCTGTTACAGGTAGAGGAGCAGGCCTTGACGATGAGGCCTTTAGCAAGAAACGTGCAGTAGTTGCAATGGCACTTTCCAAGTACAGTGGACTTTCTCCTGTGGAGGTATGTGCCAATTTTGGTGGTCTTGAGCTGGCGGCGATGACGGGAGTTGTTATCGGTGGCGGCTTATACCAGGTCCCAATTATTATCGATGGAATGTTAAGCCAGGTATCTGCACTTGTGGCAGACAGACTAATTGAAAATGCAAAGGATTATCTAATCCCTTCACATATCAGCAAGGAGCCGGTGGCACAAAAGCTTGCAGGTAAGCTTGGCCTGCCAACTGTTTTGGATGCAAACATGGCAGTAGGTGAAGGGGCAGGAGCCGTTATGATGGCTTCCCTTTTAAAAATAACTGACGAGGTGTTCCACAACGCTCTCAAATTTGGAGACTCAGGTGTGGAGCAGTATGAGAATTTTTCTAAATGATTTTTCATAAAGGCAGGTGTGTAAATGCTAACTTTAATTTATGGCGGAAGCAGCAGTGGTAAATCCGCATTTGCGGAGGACTACGTTTGTAAGTCAAAGCATAGAAATAAATATTATCTTGCCACAATGGACGTAAAAGATGAGGAGTCCAAGGCCAGAGTTGAAAAGCACAGAAGCCTCAGAAGCGGAAAGGGCTTTGTTACCTTAGAGCATTCCGTTGATGTTTACGAGGCTTTGCCTGAGATTATTCAAATTGACTCAGGAGATTTTTCCACAAATGCCAAGGGGCCACAATCGGTAATCCTATTAGAATGCATGTCTAATCTGGTGGCCAATGAGATGTTTAGAGACGGTGAGATAAACTCAGCAGATGACACCGTGGAAAAGGTCATAAAGGACATCAATGAGCTTCATAACGACAGGGTATCGCTTGTGGTTGTATCTAACAATGTGTTTGAGGATGGCAATGAATACGACGTAGGTACCCAAAATTATCTCAAGGCTTTGGGCCTGGTAAATGAGAGGATGGCAACCTTGGCCGACGAGGTTTATGAGGTGGTGGTTGGAATACCTGTAAAGCACAAAGAAGGAAGCAGCGATGAAAATTCTTAAATCAATTGCGGTAGCTTTTTCTATGTACTCACGAATTCCTATGCCAAGATTTAACTGGGGAACTGAGGATATGAAATATCATCTTGTGTTTTTCCCATGGATAGGGGCAGTAATAGGAGCTTTGGAGTATGGTTGGCTACTGGTATGTGATAAAATCAATATAGACCATATCGTATTTGCGATAATAGCTCTTGTTATTCCATTAATTGTCACCGGTGGATTCCACTTGGATGGCTTTATGGATACCAGCGATGCTCTATCCTCATGGCAGGACAAGGAGAGACGACTTGAGATTTTGAAGGATTCTCATGTGGGAGCATTTGCTATAATAAAGCTTGTGATACTTGGAATGGTTGGATTTGCAGCAGTCTATTCCATGAATAGAGCCGGCTTTATAGCCTGGATATTTATTTTTTTTATTTCAAGAGCAATTAGTGGCATATGTGTAGTAAAATACAAGAAGGCTAAAAAGGATGGCCTTTTAAATACTGAAGCACAGACTGCAGGTGCTATGCCTGTAATGATTCTTTTAACGATTCAGTTTGTACTGGTTTCTGCAGCAGCAAGTGTTTTGTTTCAGTGGTATTTTACAGCTGTTTTACTAGGATTAATTGTAGCTTTGGTTTATTATCTATATACAGCCTACTCAAAGTTTGGCGGAATCACAGGAGATTTAGCCGGATGGTTTGTGTGTAATGCAGAGGTACTTGCTGCAGTTGCAGTGGCAATTGGAGGTATATATGGTTCTTGTAATTGGCGGTAGCTATCAGGGCAAAACGGAATACGCCAGGGAGAATTTTCCCGAGGCAAAGTATTTTAATCAGCTACATCTTTTTGTTAAAAAGAGATTGTCTGAGTTGAAAAAGCCCTACGAGATTTTGGAAGAAATAAGAGAAGCTACCAAGGAAGGAACATGGGTTATAATAGGAGATGAAATTGGAAACGGTGTAGTCCCCATGGAGGCGGAGGACAGACTTTGGCGGGAGACTACAGGGCGAATCCTGGTTGAGCTTGCTAAGGACGCGACAGAAGTACACAGAGTGGTGTGCGGAATAGGACAGAGGATTAAATAATGGATAAAAAAATTACTCTTATTCGCCATGGTAAAACGGCGGGGAATTATGAAAAACGTTATATCGGAATTACCGATGAGCAAATGAATTTAGAGGGGGAAAATGAAATTAGAAGCCGCATCTATCCAGAGGCGGATATTGTATTTTCCAGTCCTCTTGCACGTTGCATTCGCACGGCAGAGATTATTTATCCCCATTCAAAGATACATATAATTGAGGACCTTAGGGAAACTGACTTTGGAGATTTTGAAGGCAAGAACTACAAGGAGCTTTCTGAGAATCCCATCTATCAGGCATGGATTGATAGCGGCGGAAAGGACGCCTTTCCAGGTGGTGAAAGTCCGGAGGAGGCTACCATCCGTACAATGGTTGGATATAGTCAGATGCTTAAGGAGTCCTGGGAATACAAAAACATTACCGCCATTGTTCACGGCGGCACTATAATGGCAATTCTTAGTTCTCTATTTGGTGGAGAATACTATTCATATCATGTAGAAAATGGCGAGGGATATACTTTTGATTTATCATTTGACGGCGTTTACAGCGGGCTTTCTCCTAGATCTTTTCTTAGGTGATCCAATGGGGTGGCCTCATCCTATCAGATGGATTGGCAACATGATAGGTGGGTTAACTGAATATTTCTTAAACCTGGCTGACAATAATCTTGAGTATGAAACTATGGCTGCAAGAAAGAGGGCCTATGGCCGCCTGCTTGTTGTCATAGTTATTTTGGTGACGGGGCTTTTTTCCTTTGGCATTTTATTTGCCGCTTATAAAATTAATATTATCCTTGGAATAATTGTAGAGGCAGTAATGACCTATTATTGTCTTGCTGCAAAGAGCCTTTATGTGGAGAGTATGAAGGTCTATCATGCCCTTAAAGCAGAGGGAGTGCAGGCAGGAAGAAGAGCTGTTTCCATGATTGTTGGAAGGGATACGGCTAGCCTTGATGAGACAGGTGTTATCAAGGCAGCAGTTGAAACAGTTGCTGAAAATACCTCAGACGGTGTAATTGCACCGATGATTTATCTTGCCATAGGTGGACCTGTGGCTGGGTTTATTTACAAGGCCATCAACACCATGGATTCCATGGTGGGCTACAAGAATGATAAATATATGGATTTTGGCAGGGCGGCAGCAAAGCTTGATGATGTGGTTAATTTTGTGCCTGCAAGAATCAGCGCCTTGTTTATGATTATTTCCTGCATTTTTCTTGGGAAAAATTATAGTCAGGCTATGGCATTAAAGATTTTTCTAAGGGACAGGTTTAATCATGCAAGTCCAAATTCTGCCCAGACAGAAAGTGCCTGTGCCGGTGCTTTGGGCCTTAGACTTGCAGGTCCGGCCAGTTATTTTGGAAAGGTGGTATCCAAGCCTTATATAGGAGATAGTGTTAGAGTTATTGAGCTAGAAGATATTAAAAGAGCAAACAGACTGATGTTTGCAACGGAATTTCTATGTGCTTTTATAGTTATTTTGGTTCTTTTTAAACTTTCTATGTGTAAACTGTGATATATCTAAGGATTTCGACTTTTATCCCAAAAAAGATGTTAGTATTCAATTGGAGTTTTGGTTTTATTTTTTATTGCCGTGTGTTAGGCAATTTAAGGAGTTATTTTTATGCACGGTGGAGATATTTATAGAAATAATATCTACTATGATTTTTCGGTTAATCTAAATCCTCTCGGGGTGCCTCAGGAAGTGCAGTGGGTGCTTTCAGAGGCTTCGAAACATGCAGATAAATATCCGGATATAATTCATCAGAAGCTGGTGGAGGATACCTCAAGGATATTTGATGTGATGCGTGATGATGTGGTATATGGAAATGGGGCATCAGAGCTTGTTATGGCAATATGCCACGCCTTTCATCCAAAGAAAGCCATGATTGTTACCCCATGCTTTTTAGGATACGAGGTATGTTTAAAGGGCGCAGTTCCGAATTGCACAATCATAAAGCACCAGCTTTTAGAGGAAAATGAATTTGCAATTTATCAAAGCATAACAGAAACTATTTTGGTAGAGAGACCAAATCTGTTGTTTCTCACCAATCCAAATAATCCAAATGGTTTGCTTATTGAAAAGCCTGTTTTAGATGAGGTTATTAAAGCCTGCGAAAAGGTTGGGGCAATACTTGTTGTGGATGAATGCTTCCTGCCTCTTACAGGCAAAGAAAAGGAGCGCTCACTAGCTTACAATATTGTTAATCACAAGTCATTGATAGTTCTAAGAGCTTTTACCAAATCCTTTGCAATCCCTGGTGTCAGGTTGGGATATGCTCTTTGTTCTAGAAAGTCTATTGCGGATACAATTAAAGCCCATTTACCAGAGTGGAATCTATCTATTTTTGCACAGATGGCAGGTGTGGAATGCTTGAAAAACTTAGGCTACATAGATGAAGCAGTAGAAGTGATAGAAAAGGAGCGAGAGTTCCTTACTAAGGGCTTAAAGGACCTAAAGCAAAAGGTTTTCAATTCTGATGCCAACTACATTTTATTTAAATCGGAGAACAAAACCTTAAAAGAAAATCTGCTGCTTTACAATATTTTGATTCGTGACTGCAGCGACTATGCAGGCCTTGAAAAAGGCTACTATAGAATAGCTGTAAAACAGCATAATGAAAATGAAGGATTGCTTTCGGCGATTGAAGGCTTATGCTAGAGGCCAAAGCAATATATAGAAGATTTTAAGTTTAGATTTAAAGAATTTAGATAATAGACAGTCAAATATGTTAAATGTTTATATATAGTCGTGGAGTTACTTTGATATATGCCATTCCAGAAAATGGGGTATATATTATCCCTCCATGGCTATTATTTTTCGCATTGTGTTAATCACCAGCTTCTTGTTACCACTCCAAAGTGGGGCAATAAGGAGCTTTTTTGGACCATCTCCTGTAAGGCGATGTATTACAGTTTCCTTTGGAAGAAGCTTTAGACATTTACAAACCAGGTGGCAGTATTCCTCCAGCTCAAAAATTCTAAAAGGCTTCTCCTGGTACATTTCTGCAAGCTTAGTGCCCTTTAAAACATGAAGAAGCTGTAGCTTTATTCCAAATAGAGTTGGAGTAAGGCCGGCTAGATAGCGGATGCTTTCTAGTATGTCTTCATCACTTTCTCCTGGAAGGCCAAGGATGACATGGACCACAACCTTTAGACCGGCAAAGGTAAGTCTTTTGTAGGCATCCGCAAATACAGGAAGCTCATAGCCTCTGTTGATAAGCCTTGCGGTATTTTCGTGGATGGTCTGTAGACCAAGCTCAACCCAAACTTCTTTGGAATCATTTAACCTTGCAAGAAAGCTAATCATTTCATCCGTAAGGCAATCAGGTCTGGTGCCGATTGAAAGTCCTACAATCTCTGGATACTCCAAAACTTTTTTAAAAAGCTCCATTAAATATTTCTGGTTGCCATAGGTGTTTGTAAAGGATTGGAAGTAGGCAATGTACTTTCTTTCTGCTGGTGGAATTTTGGAAGAAATCTTGCTATCAACCAAAGCCTTGGCAGTTTGAATTTGCTCGTCCAAAGTCTGAGCCTTGGCGGCAAAATCTCCAGAGCCACCCTCTGAGCAAAATATGCAGCCTCCTGTGCTGATGGTTCCATCACGATTTGGGCAGGTGCAGCCGCTGGTCAAAGATAGCTTGTAGACCTTGGTTCCATATTTATCTTTTAAATAATCTGAAAGAGATATATAATCCATTTTCCACCTCTAAAGCTACTAATTTCCATTAATTATAGCATAAGTGTCTTAAAACCTCGGAAAAATTGTGGTAGAATAGGAATACCAAAGAAAGCGGAGAATATATGGCCGATAGATTGATATTTCACATTGATGTAAATAGTGCATTTGTATCATGGTCCGCCGTAGAACAGCTTATGAACGGTGGGCCTGATTTGCGTGAAGTCCCATCTATCGTTGGAGGAGACCCTAATTCCAGAACAGGTATTGTAGCAGCCAAGTCGATACCAGCCAAGAAATACGGTATAGTCACAGGCGAGCCGGTGAGCCTGGCTCTCAGGAAATGCCCAAGTCTTGTGATAGCACATTCCAATTTTGACTGGTACGTTAAGTGCTCAAGGGCCTTCAAAAGTATTTGTCAGGAATATACGCCTACAATGCAATCCTTTTCTATAGACGAGGTTTTCCTGGATATGTCAGGGATGCATTTAATCTATCCGGACCCAATTGCCACTGCCCACGAGATAAAGGATAGAATATACAACGAGCTTGGTTTTACTGTCAACGTTGGCGTCAGCAGCAACAAGCTTCTTGCCAAGATGGCCAGCGACTTTGAAAAGCCAAACAAGGTACACACCTTATTTCCAGAGGAGGTGCCAGCCAAGATGTGGCCCCTTCCAGTGGGAGATTTGTTTACCTGCGGTAAGTCATCGGCAGTGAAGCTTAAGAGCCTAAATATCTCTACAATTGGTCAGCTGGCCAATACGCCTATAGAGCAGTTGGAGCTTATATTTAGCCAGCGAGGTGCCTTGCATTTTCATAACTATGCCAACGGTATAGACGATTCACCTGTTGTGGATGAGCCGGAGGATGCCAAGGGCTACTCGGCGGAGACCACTGTTGAGGATGATTTGGTGGAGTTGGAGGAAATCAACAAGATTCTCCTGGCTCAGGCAGATATAGTTGCAGCCAGAATGAGGGCTGACGGAGCCAAGTGTTCATGTGTCTCAGTGACCTTTAGAAATTTGGATTTTGTTAACAAGTCACATCAGAAAAAGCTTTCAGATCCTACAGATGTGACGGACTTTATTTATAAAACAGCCAAGCAGCTTATCAAAGAAAGCTGGCATGGTGAGCCCCTTCGTCTTGTGGGGCTTGCTCTTACAGATGTTGACAGAAACGGGTTTGAACAAATATCATTGTTTGAGGACCAGGGAAAGGAAAAGCGCAAGGCATTAGATTCCACCCTTGATTCTATACGGGGAAGATTTGGAAATGGAGCAGTTCAGCGGGCTAGTACCATTGACACATCCGGTAGGATAAACCGCAGATTTAAGGCGGAGCATGAACAGGACAGAAACAGATAATTATTAAGGAAAAGGGAGAGTATATGATTACAGTACGCACTCGAAGAAAATTAGGAATAGTCCAGGAGCAGCTAGGTGGAGACAAGGAATCACTTTTCATCGTAAACCTGGGCCAGAATTTATTGGATTTCATAGATAAGTATGCCCAAACTGAAGACTACGAGTCCTCAGTGCTCTATTCAAAGGTGGGCCAGATGGTTGAGGACAAGGATTACAAGGGCCTTGAAGATGTGTTTATGACGCTTCAGGTTTTTGGCACCTACGACCGCATTACAACTCGCATCACCAAGTACAAGAATATCTCTACAGCAGTGGGCCTTACCTACAATGGCACAGTTTTTGAAGGCTTCTCAGATGAGAAGGCAGACCTTGAAAAGATTGTGGCTCACACCTGCGGCTTATGTGGCCCAAAGGGTGATGAGATGCTTGCAGATAAGCTTGCATAATACTGGATTTTTTAAAGACGGGATTTGTCCCGTCTTTTTTTGTGCCACAAAACACACTTTTTTGTTTTTTTGTCTCAAAATAGACACAAAATATTCTGATTTCTTTGCTATATTAGCATTAATTGAACGATAATTATAATGCAAGGGGGCAGGAGTACATGAAAATCAGGAAGCTTTCTACTAGAATCACTTTATTTGTTGTAGTTGCTACAGTTATTGGTGTAGCAATTTTAAGTATTTTATCTTCATACAACATTTTTGGTGTTATGAAGCAAGAGGCTGTAAATGAGTTGACTGGAATGGTTAATTCAAATACACAGCAGATACAAAGGTACATTGAAAAGCAGAATGCTTATATAGATGGCTATGCGGCTTCAACAACCATGGGTGAAATGATAATGGCTGATCACTCTGAGGAATCTGTAGAAGCTGCACAGACTTGGACTAAGCTATATCACGATGTTGTACCTAATGTTCTTTCTGTTTTTTATGCAAAGGCGGATGGTGTTATTATCCTGGATTCTATAGATGTTAAGAGGGGATATCAGAATCCACCTGAAACTGTAGAATTTTTAAAACAGATTTACACCAATGATTCGGGAACACCGGTATATAGTATGACCATTGTTGCAGATTCCATGTCTGCAGGTGAAGGCACAGCGTCAGTTACTTTGGTAGTAGCACGCTCATGCTACAAGAATAAACAGTATACAGGTTATGCCTGCATAGAGTTGGATAAGACTGAGTTATATGATTTGTTAGATTCAGCATATGTTGCTGATAATCAGGATGTAGTATTATCGGGTGTTATGAACCCTGTTGTTTACTATTCTAATAATGCTGAAGAAATCGCTCTTCAAAGCGAGAATCCAGCAGTTCAGGAAGCCGTTGCCAGAGCATTAAATGGTGAAGAGGATGGAACCATTAATTACACTCAGCCAGGTACAGGAAAGGCAATGCTTGGATACTTTAAATACTTGCCTGAAAGAGACTGGTTATTATTTACAGGTGCTGATGAGTCAGAATTGTACGAATCAGCAGCTTCTGCTTCCAATACAATTAGAATATTTGGTGCAATAATTATTTTAGTTATTGCCATTGTACTTGCATTTATTATCAGATCATTAATTAAACCTATAGGAAAGGTTGAAAGTGCTCTTTCTAGAGTTGCTGAGCATGATATTTCTGAAAATAAAGATTTGGATAGCCTGTCAAGGCGTTCAGATGAATTAGGAAAGCTTGCGGTATGTACCAAGGAAGTTATCAAGACCTTGAAGGATGCGGTAGGCTTGTTCAAGAACTGTAGTGGAGCCTTAAGTGAAAGTTCATCTGATTTGAACAACGCTTCCAAGCTCCTTGGCGAGGTAACCGTTGAAAATAAGGATATTGCAGATAACCTTTCTGTAAAGATAAACGAGACAAATGATTCTATTGAATCTATCCATGAAGAGATAGATAACATTG
>JAEEGJ010005357.1_pt1 | contig 40548 bp, 24 predicted proteins | sample 8958761 | NCBI WGS metagenome assembly JAEEGJ01 (sample SAMN16246546, study PRJNA631951) | gut metagenome | biome: gut microbiome; feature: rumen; material: RS-attached | host: Bos | place: Iran: Karaj | collected 2018-10 | reverse complement strand
AAAGATCAAAGAGGTTGCTGAGAGAATTATAAATCTACGTGAGGACCTCGGGATTACTGTTGAAGAAATGGCTGCAAATACAGGATACTCCGTTGAAGACTACAAAAAATACGAATCAGGTGAACAGGATTTCAGTTTCACGTTCATCTACAAATGTGCTAATACCTTTAACGTTGACATCACCGACCTCATGGAAGGAAGCAGCCCTGAACTCAGCGGCTATACAGTTACCCGTAAGGGAGAAGGCCTGCCTATCGTCCGCAGAAAGGGCTTTGCCTACAACCGCCTTGCATCAAAATTCAAGAACAAGATCGTTGAACCCTTCCATGTTGTTATCCCATATTCAGAGGAAGCTCTTTCACAGCCACTGCACATGGCAAGCCACGCCGGACAAGAAATGGATATCGTTTTAAAGGGTACTGTACGCATGACAGTTGGTTCACATACAGAGATACTCCACGAGGGAGACTGTATCTATTACGACAGCTCAATGCCGCATGATGAAGTCGCTCTCGGCGGCGAGGACTGTGAGATCTATGCTTTCGTTATGGCTCCGCGCGGTACAACAGGAATGACCGAATTCCGCGAGCATATTGCTGAACATCATCTTACAAATGTTGATAAAGCAGGTCTTCTGAATCCGGTTTCAGAAAAGTTTGTCAAATGCGAGACTGATGAGAACGGAATTCTCAGCGGTGTTCAGTTTGTAAATGAGGATAAATTCAATTTTGCATATGATATCGTTGATGCAATGGCAGAAAAATGTCCTGATAAAACTGCTATGATCTATGTTGATGTAGATCATAATGAGAGAAAGTTCACTTTCAAAGACATCAAGAAGTATTCCTGCCAGACTGCCAACTACTTTAAGTCACTGGGCATAAAAAAGGTGACAGAGTTATGCTTATCCTTAAACGCCACTATCAGTTCTGGTTCTCCATAATCGCACTTCACCGTATCGGCGCACTTGTTATCCCTGCATCCAATATGCTAAAAGAGCACGATCTGGAGTATCGCTTTAATTCTGCGGAGGTATCTGCTATCGTATGTACATCTGACGGCGAGGTTGCAGATGAAGTTGATAAGGCTTGTGCTGTTTCTCCTTCACTCAAGACAAAGATCATCGTAAACGGACAGCGAGAAGGCTGGCACAATTTCAACGAGGAGCTCCCTGCATACAGCACTCATTTTGAGCGCACTGCTGAAACTCCGTACGGTACTGACCCTATGCTCATTTTCTTCAGCTCAGGCACATCAGGCAATCCGAAGCTTGTACTCCACAGCTACCAGTATCCGCTCGGTCACTATGTAACTGCACGCTACTGGCAGAATGCCGATCCTAACGGTCTCCACTTCACTATCTCTGATACAGGCTGGGGCAAGGCTCTCTGGGGCAAGCTTTACGGTCAGTGGATGAACGAATCTGCTGTATTCGTATATGATTTCGAGCGTTTCCACGCAGATGATATCCTTCCTATGTTCAAGAAGTATAATGTAACATCATTCTGCGCACCTCCTACAATGTATCGTTTCTTCATCAAGGAAGATCTATCAAAATACGATCTTTCATCACTGAAGTATGCCTGCATCGCAGGTGAAGCACTCAACCCTGAGGTATTCCACCAGTTCTACAAAGCAACAGGCATCAAGCTCATGGAGGGCTTCGGTCAGACCGAGACAACACTTACTATTGCGAACGTTGTTGGTATGGAGCCAAAGCCGGGCAGCATGGGCAAGCCAAATCCACAGTATGACGTACAGGTGCTTCTCCCTGACGGTACTCCTGCAGGTGTTGGTGAAACAGGCGAGATATGTGTAAAGCTCAAGGACAGCAATGCTGTCGGCTATGGCGTTCCCGGACTTGCACTGTGCTACTACGGTGATGAGGAAAACACAGCCGAGACATGGCGTGACGGTTACTACCATACAGGCGATACAGCATGGGTAGACGAGGACGGTTACTTCTGGTATGTAGGACGTGTCGATGATGTTATCAAATCTTCCGGATACCGTATCGGACCATTCGAGATCGAGAGTGTGCTCATGGAACTTCCTTATGTGCTTGAATGTGCTGTTACAGGCGTTCCCGACGAGATACGCGGACAGGTAGTAAAGGCTACTATCGTCCTCACAAAGGATAAGACAGGCTCAGAGGAGCTGGTAAGAGAGATAAAGGACTACGTCAAGGAACGTACTGCACCTTACAAGTACCCGAGAGTAGTCGAGTTCGTTCCTGAGCTCCCCAAGACCGTGGGCAGCGGAAAGATCCGCCGTGCAGCTATCCGCGAGATGGATAAGGCAAAGTACCAGAAATAAGAATGAACAAGACATTTGTAACTAAAATGCCGAATCATATCGGTGCATTTCTGAAAGCAAGCAAATGCTTTGCCTCACTCGGCATAAATATCACGAGAGTAAGCTATAACAAGGCTGTGGATTCCCATATGCTGTTCATTGATGCAGAGGGAACTCCGCAGCAGCTTGAAAAAGCTGCCGATGAGCTGACAGCTATCGGATATTTGCAATGTGCCGACGATAACCGAAGTATCGTACTGCTTGAATTCAAATTGAAAGACGAACCCGGAAGCGTTACGGCAATACTTGAGCTTATCAGCGCTCATAACTTCAACATATCCTACATAAGTTCCCAGGAAAACGGTACAGAATATCAGCTTTTTAAAATGGGACTTATTGTTGACAGTTCCGATAAGATAAGCACTTTTATCGAGGAAGCGAAAAAGCTGTGCAATGTCCGTGTTATTGACTATAATCATGCAGATAACATCTATGACAACAGCTTCTTTTACGATACGTTCGTAAAAGAACTTACATCGGCTATGAATATATCCGCAGAATCAAAAAACGAGCTTTTTGTCAACACTAATCTGGCCATGCAGATACTGAACGAATCTGGAGTTTCTCCCTACCGTACCTTTGAAAGCATAAGCCGTTTTTCGGAGCTTCTTGCTGCTTCAAGAGGAAATAACTTCTCTCCGAGAGTAACATTTCATAATGTAACGGATAACACTTCTATCACCCTGATAGAGCCTCCCTGCGGAAGCAATACCACAATTATAAAAAGCGACGGCGAGTACCTGTTTGTGGATACAGGGTATGCCTGCTATAAAGACGAAATGCTGTCGGTCATCAGGAGTATTGTTCCTGAATTTGACCATATTGAAAAGAAGTGCTTTGTTACCCATGCAGACGTTGACCACTGCGGACTTCTTCCGCTTTTCGACACTGTGTATGCAAGTGCAAAAACAGCGGAATGTCTGCGGCTTGAAAGCAGAAGCGAGAACGGCTTCCGCGAGCGAAATCCGCTGCATAAGCCATATGTACGGATATGTAAGGAGCTGACCTCGTATACTGCGGTAGATCCGCAAAAATTAGCGGTCATTGGTTCTGAAAGGGAGATACATCAGCTTATAGAGCAGACAGGCTTTTTCGAGCTTGGTGAGCTTCGCTTTGAGCTTTATGAGGGCAAGGGCGGTCATCTTGCAGGAGAATCCATGCTTATCGACTTTGAGCACCACATCGCCTTCACAGGTGATATCTTCGTGAATATAAAGGATATGACAGCTCATCAGGCACAGTACAACCGATATGCGCCAATACTTATGACCTCTGTCGATACTGACAGAGAACTGTGCGCTGCTGAGAGAGAGGCTTTTTTTCAACGTCTGGGTGTAGGAGACTGGCAGATATTCGGCGGACATGGCGGAAAAAAGTCATATATAGTGAGTAATGAACAAATGTGAAATAGACTGATGCCCAGACAAAATGAAATGCTTTTCTATTTTTAGAAACTAATACGCTCAAGGCAAGCTGAATACTATAACGCTTTAGGTAAAGCTGATAAAAGCACAGACAGCGCGAGTCTATCCTAAAATTTGTGTAAACCTCCAAAGTAGTGTATAATAGAAGAGAGACTACTTCGGAGGTTTTAATTATGAGCAGAAGACGAAGAAATGAAACAGAAGAGCAGCGAGCAAGAAGAGAGCTGATAAGCGATTTTCTTTCGGCAGCGAATATCCAGAGCATGGATGATATTCAGGAACTGTTCAAGGAAGCACTTGCCGGATTTATGGAAGGCAGCCTTGAATCAGAGCTTGATTCCGAACTCGGATATGAACCATACGACGTTAAGAACAAGGAAACAGACAATAGCCGTAACGGACATAGCAAGAAAACTCTGCGCACCAGTATGGGCAAGGTAGATATCGAAGTTCCCCGTGACAGAAACGGCGAATTTGAGCCTAAGATACTGCCTAAGAATCAGACAAGTATATCCCAGGATATGGAGAACAAGATCATCTCCATGTATGCAAAAGGTATGTCAACATCTGATATTGAGGATCATATCCGTGATATTTACGGTCTGGAGATATCGGATACTACTGTCAGCCGCATCACCGACAAGGTTCTCCCTGTAGCGAAAGAATGGCAGCAGAGACCGCTTGAAAGCGTCTATGCAGTTGTATTTCTCGACGCTATCCACTACCATGTACGCAGTGAAGGACAGATCATCAAAAAGGCTGTATATATAGCGATAGGCGTTAATATGGACGGCAGGAAGGATGTTCTCGGTATGTGGGTTGGTGAAAATGAAAGCGCAAAGTTCTGGGCAGGCGTTCTGAACAGTCTGCGCAACAGAGGTGTTGAGGATATCCTTATCGCCTGCACTGACAACCTAACAGGATTCTCTCAGGCGATAGAAGCGGTATTTCCAAAGACCGATATCCAGAACTGCATAATCCATCAGCTCAGAAATTCCAGCAAATACGTCTCTTACAAGGACATCAAGGCACTTATGGCTGACCTGAAAAAGGTCTATACAGCAGTAAACGAGGAAGCTGCTCTGGACGCTCTTGAGGCTTTTGTTGCGGCCTGGGACAGTAAATATCCCAAGATATCAAAGTCCTGGTACGAAAACTGGCCTAATCTCAGCACATTTTTCAAGTTTCCTCAGGAACTGAGAAAGCTGATCTATACGACCAATACCATAGAAGGCTTCAATCGCCAGCTGAAGAAGGTCACCAAAGCCAAGTCCGTATTTCCGATAGATGACAGTCTTTTCAAGATGCTGTATCTGGCTATGAAGGACATCACGAAAAAATGGACCGGTCGCCGTCAGGACTGGAGTCGAATCTACGCTCAGTTGGTCATTTACTACGGTGACAGGATATCCGAATAACATTTTCATCTTGACAATCAAATAATCATGTGCTAATATGCTGATAAGACCGACTGCTTTCACAATCGGTCTCATCATATACTCTTTTATTGCACTATTTTTCGTTTACACAGAATTTGGGATTGACTCGTTAAATTTTATCAATTTTCGTTAAATTAAAAAGCCACCGAGTGAAATTTTACTACTCGGTGGCTTTTCATATGCTAAGATGTTTTTAATTACAGTCATTAATTCTTCAATGTGTACTAATCTACGATGCTCTAAAACTGAAAAGGTTCTCTTTACCTCTCTTTCGTGGTTCGGTATATTTATGGTCGATAATAAACTGTTTTGGTATAAATCCCATTCTTTCATTTGAGAACACTTTCAAGCTGTAGCCAGTTATCGCCAGTCATTTCTTCCGTATACTCCGTGTTGCAGAGATATAGTTCTTCATCTATGTCACGTACAAAGCCCCACATAACGTTATAACGTTGTGCGTAGTCCTTGAATGCCTTAAACTTGTTCTCAACCTGAATGTCGATATTCTTTGTGAAGCCGCCCTGCATACCGCCTTTGGTCTCGATTATCCAAACTTCGCCGTTAGACAGCTTTACAATGTAATCTGGATAGAACAGCCACTGCTTACCTGAAAATCCGTCCTGATAAACGATAGAGAAATACTGCTGACCAGCATCGCCATTCTTATACACCCACTCAATCGCATTACAGCGTTCACAGAATTGTTCAAACAAGCGTTCTGGTGTGCTCTTGCGGGTTTCAGAGGTTACAAATTCGTTGGTATATCCAGCGTAGGCATTCTTTGTCATGGGCTTAATCTTCTTAACCATGCTGAATTTATACAGCTCCGACTCTGGAATGGTGAAGGTTGAGGTCTTTGCCTGACCTGCGAATGAGAGCTGCTTTCCACTTTCCTGCGCCATGATTTCACGAAAGTCCTGTTTGAGGAGCTTGATGTTATTGATGATGAAAGCATAGAAATCGCTGGTATCCAGTGATATGAACTTGAATTTTGTTTTCTTTCCCTTGCGAAACAGACGCTGGAGAATATTCTTTACCTTCTGCGCCGGAATAGACGTAATCTTCTTAATTTCATCAACTGAGTGCATCAGATAGATACCGTGAGAGTGTGTGTTGATCTTGGTCTTAATTGACACCTTCTTTGCGGCAGACGCATTTGACAAGTCATCCGTCGTGCGAAATTCGCCATGCAGAATACGGCTGTCAATCTCGTGGGAGAAGCTGTAGTCTGCAGATTCGAGAGCGAGTTGGTTGTCGGCCATTTTAGAACCGAGCTGATATTTGTCCTTGAAATGCTCATAAACTTTGCGTAGCATCTCACGCTCGCCTATGCCGCTGTCAATGTCGAGATTGCGCATTTCTTTTGTAAGGGAGAAGTCACGCACTTCCGGTTTTGCAAAGAGTCTTCTGACCTGATATGCCTTATCAAGTTGTGTTAAGAGGTCGTTTTTGTATTCGGTGTCAAGTGTATAGATGAAGCAGAAGTCCAGCACACCAGGGAAAAGGTAATGTTTGCGCTCAGGCATACGGCGGATTCTGCCAATGGTCTGGATCTGGAAACGCTCACTGCCGCCTTCACGAAGCTTGACGAGTATTTTTGCGCGAGGACAGTCCCAGCCGGTGGCTACTGCTTGCTTCATGAGCAGAAATGCTGGTGATCCGTTAGGAGCAGTAAGATCTTCGCTTATTATTTTTTGATCTTTATCACTCATCCAGATATTTACCATGCCATTTCCGTAGGTATACCCCATGGATTCTAATTTGGCTTCGACGAGTTTTATTGTTTCCGGCTGTCCAACAGGAAACTGAATAAGTACTAATGGACGAATATCGACATTTATCTGCTGATAGGCATTCCATATCTCAATTCGTTTGTCATCAGCCAGCTTAAGAAGAATGTCGTAGTCATCCTCAATCCTCTCAGAGTCTTCTACACCCTCGTTCACATAAATCGCACGAGTAATTAGTCCAGCTTCAATAACTTCTTCTTCAGGAATTTCGTAGAATTCCTGATGTGAAACCTTGTTTGGAGTTGCCGAAACGCGGATAATGTGTTCAGCCTTAAAGGCTTCAATAATTTCACGAGAAGCAGCAGTGTCAGCATTTTTATGTTCTTCGTCTATAATGATGATAAACCTGATCCCATCTTGATGTGCTTCTTCGATTTTCTCAAATAGATTTTTTCTCTCGCCATCTTTTAGTGCGTTATTCTTTTTTCGATTTACAAGTTCCCAATTGATGAAAGTAACACTTCTTCCCTCAAATCCACATAACATCGAATATGGAAGCGAACGAGTATCAATTTGGGGCGATAGATCTTCCATGCGCTCCTTACTCTGTTCTTCTAAATCGCCTGATCCGGGGCAAAGCCAGATAAAAGCAGTTTTTCCATCGGTATTTTTCAAATAAGTATCTACATATTTGACAAGAATAACAGTTTTCCCTGCGCCAGTTGGTGCTTTGACAGTCACTACTTGTTTTGTTCCGATGGAAGTTGTCTTATCACAAAGAAAATCGACACACTTTTCCTGAAACTCATAGTTTTCAATGCCATTTACCATATCTCGCCAGCCTCCCTTAATTCAAAGTCAAAGTAGTAGTCAGGAATAATAAATGTATTAATATTTTCAAGCATAGCTTCCTGTGATGAAGAAAGGAATACTTCCTGATTGATGAATACCGACATTAGTTGAGAGTAACTATTGAAATTCTGTTCGAAATCATCCATTTCCTCATCATCCATGATGATGACATATTTCTTGTCGTCAATCTTGATGCCATATTCAAGCTGGATCATCTCATGAATATGCGCTAATAGTTCCTCTGAAAGTTCATCTGATTCCTTTTTAACAAAATCAGTTCGATAATACATCAAGTTAGCGGGAAGGCCATCAGAGTATCTGCTACCATCTTGTCTATATCCTGAAATTACAGTTTTTAATCGTTGATATGTGACTTGATCACAAATACCATTTTCGTTATTTGTGCAAAGAATGAATTTACGATTACCACCATCTTGTTGGTTCAACTCTAAGATCGCATGACCAGTAGTTCCCGAACCAGCAAAAAAATCTAAGAATATTTTTGCATCTGGTTTTATACATGAGCAGACAAACATAGCCTCGCTAACGGGCTTCGGATAATCAAATTCAACGCCGATTTCTTTTAACATGTCATCAGCACTATCTGCATTTTCATATATTGATGGAACATTCTCATACATATTCTCATCAAGGAAGTATTTCCTTTCGGGTTGCTTTTTTTCGTCTTCACCAAACAGTATTTTTCCTTGTTCCAGAAGGAGTTGCATCGTTGCCGGAGGATTTCGCCATCCTCTGTCTGGAACAGGACAAGGCTTTTTAGTTACTGGATGAATTAACGGAATGAAATAGTCATCTGGTGCTTTCTTTTTGTTCGGCCAAGCCATTGAAACGCCACGATATACTCTTCCAGTTTCGTCTATAAATTTATAGGCTTTTTCTCCATTTGAAAAACGTTGCTTAGAAAGCCAATTTTGGAATTCCTTGTTTATTAATTCAAGGTCGTATGTAACATAAAAATCATTCTTTACAGATTCTGCGTATCCAAAAGGCTTAATAGCTGAGAGAACGTCTTCTGGAATAGCTCGTTTCCCTAATTTTTTAAATAATGAAGCGGCTTTTTTTAGAATGGCTTCTGCGTTTGGTTTCTTTCGCTTGCAAACATTTGCGCTTGATAAGAAAGCCTCTCTATTCTTAGCAAAGCATAAGATAGTTTCATGCATTATGGAAACGCCTTTAGAATCACCCTTAGGGTTTTGTTTGTTCCAGATTATTTCTCCTAAGTTGTTATATTCTCCAAAGATTTCATTTAAAAGCATAAGAAGCGGTGCTGATTCGTGTTCGTCGATGTTAATTATAATTACACCATCTCTGCAAAGTAGATTTTTAGCGATCTCAAGCCTTTTGGACATAAAAGACAGCCATTTTGAGTGCTTAAACCCATCTTCTTCGACTATGTAAGCATCATCATATACAAAGTCCTCTTTCCCTCTATTATAGGGAGGATCAATATATATAACATCTATTTTTCCACGATGTGTTTTTTCAAGCAAAATGAGCGAATGAAGGTTATCGCCTTCTAGCAAAAAATGGAATTGATCGCTATTTTCAACAGTTTTTATTTCACGATTTGGCACTTCAGTAAAAACAGGAATGAGGGATTTCATTTTCACATCTGTTTCTTCCTCATGTTCTTCCCAAACTAGGCCATATTTTTTTGATGTGAGTTCTTTCATTATCTGTCCGATTGCAATAAGCGAATCATCATCATTATGCTGTTCTTTTATTTTATTCAAAAAATCAAGCATATTATTTCGCTTTATCTGAGAAAGATTTGCCATATTTACCTCCAAAAAGAACATATCAATTTTATTAACAATGTGAATTATGCAGCTTGCTGTTATTTTTAGCTATTGTAATCAAAGGCCGCATTTTTATATTAATTATACCATAAAACAGAAGAGAAATCAAGAAATAAGCTGATATAGAAGAGAATTGTCTTAAGCTGTCATAAAAGTTGTGGCAACGTTGAAATGCCTCTATAATTAAAATGAACGTCACCATAATCAATTGTGTTATTTGGAATTACAAATTCAAACCATTTAATTGATGAGAGATCTTCTATTCTTTGGCCAGCAATTCCGTCGCGCAACAAATTATAATAAAGATAAAACGGGATTTTTTTACCTGACAATACGATTGTGTTAATAGTAAGCGCAAAATTAGGATAATCGTTGGTATATGGAGTCCACCTATCAAGAGAATACTTTGAGCGTTTTAACTCGATGATAGCTTCAATTTGATCTCCATAAAACTTTATTAAATCAATATCTGTAACGGTAATCCTTCCGAGATTATCTCTTTGCCAGTCATGGTATTTACTGGATGTATATTGATTTACAGGCTTTTTGGGGGTTCCACTTTCAACGACACCATAAGATTCAAAGCACTCTCTAAGTTTATCGTAGGATAAGGTGAAAAGTTTAGTTTCCTCATCGTGATAAAACTGCACCACATCAGAATTATTAGCATATCTTACCCATATGAAAGGAAGATTCAATTGCTCGGCAATTATTGAGCAAGTTCTCATAATCGATTTTTCATCAGTGGAGGGGCGCAAGCTGAGATTGTCAACCATATTAACATATGCAAACACTTTTGGAATCCCATCCTTGTCTCCATAGATTAACATCCAATGATTCCCTGCAAGATAAAAGTATTCTTGAAGATTATTTTCGCTGATGTACTTATATATTTTATTACCGCTATAGTTCATAATCAATACCTCACATTTCTTAATTCTTTTTTACTCAAACACAGGTGTTCAAGTCGGCACTTTGTGCAATTATCTTTATTGCACTGCTTTGGAAGGTTGTTTCTTCGGATGTTATCTGCAGCTTGTCTTATTTCAGCCTCGATACCTTCAATCAAAGCAGCATCAACAGCTTGTCTTGCGGTGTTCTCAGAATCAATATGATAAATCTCTATGAAATCTGCTGTTGCACCTGTTAATTGCTGATATCCGAGTGCATATATTCTAAGCTGTTGGCTATTTATTTCCTCAAATACACGCTTGTTTGCAGTTTTGAAGTCAACTATTACTGTCTTTTCCTTACCGTCAATCATGACCTTCTTAACCATATCAATGCGACCGTTTACAGTTATACCGTCACCGAGGTCAATTTCGATTTGTGACTCTGCAAATTGAATATCCTTAAACGTGGATGCATTACGTGCCACATATTTTTTGATGCCTCGCTCAGCACTTTCTAGCATCATCTGTCGCTGCTTAGGTGTGGCGTATGGTAGATAGAATACCTGATCGAAAGTCTTCTGAATAAAGTCATCTGTTATAGGCATTCCGGATATTGCAGCAATATTAATGTTTCTTATAATTTCGTGAAGCGTATTACCATAGCCCATGAGTACTGAAAACGGTTGCTGGAATCCATAAAACATTGATAGTTTGAAACGGTACGGGCATTCAAAGTAGTCCTGCAACAGTGAGAAGTTCAGTGTGAGGGGCATCTTGCTCTGCCGAAGATCCGGCAGATGCGCCACATCGTGAATGACTCGGTCATTGTATGGGAGCATACATGGTGATCCCTTCGCCTCCTCAAAGAAGGTGGATACCGTTTTGTCACGAGTTTCCTTCGCTCTGGAAATAAACAGATACTTCTTCGCTCTGGTGACTGCAACATAGAACAGCTTGCGCTCATCCTCCAGATCTCCGTCGAAACGGCTTGAACCAGTAATCCAGTTGCGCTGAATGATATGCCAGATATTCTTGCCGCCAACTTTCTGCGCTGGGAAGAAGTTCTTGTTCAGCCCCGGAATGAAGACGGCAGCGTATTCCAGTCCCTTTGACTGATGTACGGTCATGATAGAAACCGCATCTGGTTTCGTGTATGAATTGGTGAGGTAACCCTCCGGATAATAGTCTCCGGCGGTATATTTCAGGAAAGCGCAGAAGCCATACAGTTTCGACTTCGGTTTCAGGGTAAAATTGATGACCTCATAGTCACCAATAACCTGACTAAACTTGCCAAGATTGTACAGGATGATCTCCGTTTCCGGCCTACCGTCCTCGATTAGAGAGATGCCCTTAAGAAAATCCTGATAAATCTGCTGTAGATTCAGTTCCGGATAATACTTCATCTTTGTGATATCGATATTCATGAGCATTTGCAGGCAGTCTGACAGTTCCTTCTTGTTCAGCGGGTAGTCAACTGCCAGCCAGCGTTTGAACAATTCCGTGGAATCGATGTCGCCATTCAGGTATTCAAAGATTCCCTTTGCTGCTTTACATTCAGTGGTCAGCAACAGTTCGTTCATACCCTCTATGATAAAGGGGATGTCATGTTCATCGAACACCGCTGCAATTTCCGGTCCGACCTTACGCTTACGCAGAAGTATGGCGATCTCCGAATACGGGATTCCGATACCGTGCAGCTTCTCGATGTTCTGCGCGATGAATTCATATTCGTCATCTGGCAGCGGGACTTCCTTAAAGACAATGTCGCCATCATCATATATAGTCGAACAGCCGGACTGCATGACTTTCGGCAGTCGTCTTGAATTATTCACGATGACATTCTTCGCTACACTGACAATACCTCTGGTGCTGCGGTAGTCGGTATCAAGAACAATGTACTTCTTGATATTGTACCGCTGCATGAATGTCAGGATGTTATTGGAGTCACTGCCACGGAATTGGTAGATGGTCTGGTCGTCATCACCGACAACGCAGAGATTTGCGCCCAGCTCTTTCAGGAGCGATACGAGACGTTCCTGTACGGGATTGGTGTCCTGATACTCATCGACTGTCAGGTACTTCACCTTTTCTGTAACGATGCCACGAAAAACCAGATTGCTTTCAAGCTGCTGCACCATCTCACGTAGAATCAGCGAGTAGTCAAAATATCGTTCGGCATACAGCTTCTTCTGATATTTCTCGAAAGCAGCTTGCACTTCGGCACTCCACTTTAGAGAATCATACCAGTTCTCGTTTAGCAGGCTCATGACACGAATAAAGAGGTCGGTTTCTAAGTATTTTGGCATATTGAGGTCAGCCATGCCGATTTCTTCATAGTAACGCTCAACAAACAGCTTGGTATGAACTTCATCAAGCACAGAGAACGTCTGGAATTGCGGTAAGAATTCCCTTAGCATATTCAGGCAAAAGCCGTGGATCGTCCCGATGTACATATTTGCAAAACCCTGTGTATTGTCGAGAACAGCCTGTCCCATAGAGTAAATTCGGCTTTTCAGTTCCTCAGCAGCTTTCTTAGTAAACGTGAAAGCTACTATATTTTCCGGAGAAACCTCCGGCTTGTTTTTCAGAATATTTACTATACGACGAGTGACAACACCCGTCTTGCCAGCGCCAGCACACGCTATGATTTCAACATCTTCATCAATAGCGTTTACCGCTTCAATTTGTTTAGGTGAGAGGTTTTGAGTAAGCATAGCGTCCTCCTTTACTGTAACACATATTATATACAATTATTATATCACAAAGGAACAAGAAATTCAATAGCAAAATGAGCATTATGCCAAAAAATATATTCATAACAGTAGAATAATATATGCAAGTGTGATAAGCGTTATTGTTTTAATAAAAGGAGAGATAGAAATAATAGAAGCTAGTATAAGCATGACCTTTTACGAGATTATAAACATAACAGGCAGAGCTTCTTTCATGAAGTTCTGCCTATTTTTCACTTTGATGTTATTTCATATGAAGAGGATAATTACTTTGCTTTTAATTTAGAAATAATGTTTATTTCAAGAACTGGTATTTCTCGTATTTTATCAATTAATTCTTGTAATTCCTTTAATTATACAGATATAACTTGAAACAACCTTTATTTATTCAACTTCTTGAATAAACATTCATTTTATCCCATTAGAAATGTGCTGGATATAATCCAAAGCAGCCCATATATCAGTTTCAGCTTCTATTTTCATTCTATAATTGCCAACACCCCAATGGCCTTTATTACTTATGTCCTCAACATTATCGTATGTTAATTCACCAGGCTTAGCATTAAGTGTGATTAAAAGAGAATCTTGTAGAGGAATTAAACTGAAGACAACTGTTTTCCCTTTTATGAAATTAATGTAAAGCTTCTTAGGATCTTCATAAATAGATGAATCAAAATCTCTCACAATTTCACGAAATTGGTTAAACAGCTCCTCAGTGTTGTCACTCATATTAGTAGTTTCCCATGCACTTACCTCCTCTTGATTAAATTCTTTTGGAAGAGGCCACAAATTCAACGCCGTCTTCGCCATTTGAGCGGATCTTCTTTTGATTTCTGTACTATTCCAATCTGGGAACTTGGCAATTTCACGTGTAATAGCATATCCTGATTTCTCATAAACCTCTTTTTTGTCTTCAAACGGAGCATTTGATGCTTCAGAATTCATCTTTGTTAATGTAAGATTGCCAATACGATGTGTATACTCAAAATATACATCATCATGAATATCCATTAAATGCTGTTGCCATTCTTTTGGCTCTTGTGGAAGAATATGCTCAATTGTAACACCATCAGGAGGAACAAGATCCTTGGTTTTGGTGCGCTCAAATGCGTAAAGAATATACCTTAGCATAGGCGGTTTAAATTCAAGATACATATTCTTGTTCTCAAATGAATCACGAAATTCTCTATCTCTTGGAAAACGATAAGTACCTGCACCTGCTACTAATGCACTCCAAATCTTATTTATAAACGGAAGAGAATGATTGCTCTTTTCGTAGTGCTGAATTGCTAATGCAAAAAACTGCGGCGAAATTGTTCCTTTGAAAAAACGTACTCTGAATACATATGAAATGCACGCTTTAACAGCTTCCAACATCTCCTTATCCGAAATCCCTTCTTGTTCCTGCAAATGAAAAAGGTACATCAGCAGGATTGCCGTAGGATCAGCATTTAAGTCAATAATAAGTTCACGTATTGCTTTATCTAGTTCAGTCTTGGCAGCACCAGACATTATTCTATGATATGTTACAGAATAACAACACATATCTTCTAAAAGCCTCTCTGTACCACCATCCTTCTTACTTTCTGATGGAAAATAGATCTTATAGCACTCATAAAGTGTTGTTTTATTAATCTTTGCACTTTTTCTGCGAATGTTAATGCTATCAGACTTTCTTTTCATTATAAGATAATGTACCATGAAGGCATCCATTTGTTTTGCACCGACATTCTTTTCAATTTTAGACCAGTATTTCTTATAGAGTTCTTCTTGTTTAGAACCCTTCAAATCCATAAGAAGATAGTTCCTTAATAGATCAGTATTAGTCAACGAGCGGCCTGTCGAATTCATGCTTTCAAAAACTTCTTGAGGATCTTCAGTTGTTAAGCATACATCAATAATCTCAAGCTTAAACACCGCATTATACAAATCTTGTATAGATACATCAGATTGGATAATCATGTCTTTGAATGCAGTATAATTTCTATAGACATTACTCTGCTTCTCACTCTCTGAATAAGCCATTTCATCAAAATTGTCTTGCATTATTATTTTTTCAAATACTGATTGGTCTGATTCAATTTGCTTTAGTTTTACCTTTGGTGTCCCATCAAACCCTATATCAGTAAGAAACCCCATCTTAATTCTTTGTCTGAAGATCTTATCCTCAGAAGAATCATGCAAAGCTTTGAGAAATAGCATAATACTTGTAATTCGCTGCTGACCATCAATAATATTAAAATATGGCTCTGTAGCTATTCCAACACTGATGTAAACAATTGAACCTATGAAATGGTCTTTTTCAGTCCATACAATTGTTTCCATATCCTGGAAAAGTTGCTTACAATTATCAGTATCCCAGTCGTAGTTGCGTTGATATACTGGAATATTAAAAATAGCCCCGTTCAGCTTTAAAAGAGCAGTTAAATATGAATCATGCGCTTTCATTATTTCTCCCCCTGACAATTATTCTTAATTAATAAGGCATTCTCATTTCCTGAAACAGTCTTTTATAATTAATTATATCACATATTATCACTTTTTTAAAGATGAATGTTATATGTTTTTGTTAATTTTTGATGAACGCAAAGCTTGAGAATATGCTATACTACTGGTAGACACAAAACATATTATGACTACTTATGCTCGATGCAATCATGCTGAGATCTTCAAAATGTCGAAGCTGATTCTTGAATCCATACAAAACTACAGAAAACAATAAGACTCTCCTAGTTGAATTTATAATATTTCTTTTATATTTGACACGAAAAATAATATGTAAGAGTGCATGAGTAGATTGCTTGTGCGCTTTTATTATGCACTAATTTGCTGTCATGATTTTGTGACAGTTGTGAATTGACTTCTAATCCATAATGTGATAGTATGAAGGTATATAATGGAAAAGGAGTAGGTTGACATGCAAAAGAATAAATTACTGCTGCTAACCGAAATTTTGAAGCAGGAATCCGATGCTGAGCATCCCATTACAACGAACGCCTTGATAGGTAAACTTTTGGGGAATGCCATATCGTGTGACCGGCGAACTTTGGCAAGAGATATTTCGCAGCTTAAGGACATGGGTTACCCTGTCAGGAGTACTAAAGTCGGACACAGCAATGCATTTTACTTAGAACATAATGAGTTCTCCTTAGCAGAACTGAAAATCCTTATTGACGCTGTACAGGCTTCTTCTGTTATACCTGAAGACATGACCAATGTCTTAATCGAAAAAATAGCCAATCTTGGCGGCACACACTGTGCTGAATTACTAAAGCAGAACAGAATTCGCTTTAATAAAGGATTATAAATCTGACTTTGCAAATGAGTTGATTTCAAGATACGCTGCTTAAATGAAACAAGAAGCTTTTATTTGTCCTCAATGCGGTGGTAGGCTCAGAAAAAGGAACGGAAAATATGGCGAATTTTATGGATGTGAAAACTATAGTGTTTCAGGATGCAGATATACAAGGAATATCAGACGAAACAACCAAAACTCGTGGAAATACTAGTGTTTTGATGTCACTTACATGATTTTTGTTGTAAAACAGCCCCTGATATGCTATAATTATCATATCAGGGGTGTGTTTTACATCCCATTACAATGAATGATAGCATAATAATCCGAAAAAGGAGGCTGACAGTATGAAACTCGGAAAAATAGAAGAGGTTGACATCAGAAAAGTATGGGCGCATGAACAATATGACTTCTCAAAATGGCTTGCTGAAGATGAAAATATCAAAGCTCTTGGAGAAGTACTCAATCTGTCATTATCTGATGTGAATACTGAGCAGTTTGTCGGAAGCTACCGCTGCGATATAATTTGTAAGGATGAATTAACTGGCAAATCTGTGCTTATAGAGAATCAGCTTGAACAGACAAACCATGATCACCTTGGCAAAATCATCACATATGCTTCTGGATTAGATGCAAGTGTTGTTGTATGGATTGTGGCAAATGCGCGAGACGAACATGCCAGTGCTATAGAATGGCTGAATAATCATACAGATGATAATGTATCTTTCTTTTTGCTTGAAATCCATGCTTACAAAATAGGTGATTCCGCCCCTGCGCCGATGTTTAAGATAATAGAACAGCCGAATGACTTCGTTAAGAACGTCAAAGCTTTGGCGGAAAAAGGCGAACTTAATGAAAGACAGAAGCATCGTCTGGAATTCTGGACTAGATTTAACGATGTTATAGACGAGCGCGGAAAACCATTCAATAAGCATAAGCCATCTACTGATCATTGGTACACCGTAGCCGTTGGTTCATCCAAATGTCATATTTCAATAGATCTCGTAAACAAGGAACATAAAATACGAGTTGGGTTATGGATTGATGACGATAAAGACTTATTTGATTTCTTTTTTGAGAATAAGGATGCGATAGAAGATGTCGCCGGAATTCAGCTTGACTGGGATAAATTGGACAACAAGAAAGCGTGTGTAATCTGCACTTGCATTCCAAAGTTTAATTTTAGCAATCAAGCCAACTACGATGAGCTTATGAATAAAGCTATTGATCTAGTTATCGCGTTTAAAAAGGCTTTTTCACCTTTTATAAGTCAATACAGCTCAGATTAATTTTCAATTATAGTGTTTAAGGAATTAAAAGGAAACAGAAATGAAAGAATATAATAAACTTATCCGCGATAATATTCCGGAAATCATAGAAGTTGCGGGAAAACAGTGCATCGTAGAAGTGATGAGCGAAGAAGAATATCTTGAGGCTCTTGATTGTAAACTCGAAGAAGAACTGGCAGAGTATCAAGCAGATAAATCACTTGAAGAGCTGGCTGACTTACTGGAAGTAATGTATGCAGTAGCAATAGCTCGTGGCTATTCGGTTGAGGAGCTTGAAAGCGTTAGAAAAGAAAAAACTGAAAAACGTGGCGGTTTCGAGAAACGATTGCGTCTCAAAGGAGTGCTTGAAAATGGCAGTGAAGAAATCTGAACGTGCCGGAGACAGCGGTGCTGAAGAGAGATTTGCACAACTATTTTGTGAAGCCTTTGGTGAAGAGAAAGGACAGTTCGTGTACCTACAGCATCCGTTTATAGATATCTACGGAAATCATAGAACAATTGATTTCGCCGTGATGACTGAAGACGGCAAGGTTGCCTTTGAGATTGACGGTGAAACGTGGCATAATCCCAGCAAGGTATCGCAGGATAAGTATGTCGATGATTTGCTCAAACAGAACAGCATGGTTTATCAGGGATGGCGGGTATTCCGTTGGACAGACACCCAGCTTGTAAAAACTCCTGATCGTGTCAAAGATGAGCTGATCACGTTTCTCGGTTATTCACCAGCTCTGACGTATTTTGACGGCGATACGCCTGCGCAGCAAGGCAGTGTTTTTGAACTGCGTGAACATCAGGAGGAGGCGCTCGCCAATCTCATCAAAATGCGCGAAGCGGGCAAAACAATTGCATTGGTGCAGGGCGCAACAGGCTCAGGAAAATCTGCTATCGGTGTCCTTGATGCCAAGCAGGTCGGCAAGAGGGTGCTGTTTCTCGCTCATACTAAGGAACTTGTGGAACAAGGAGCTGCCAATTTTGAGCGACTGTGGTCGGATGTAAGTGTCGGTCGCTTTTACGAGAGCTTTCACGATACGGACACGTTTGTCATTTGCGGCAGCATTCAAAGCATCACCCGCAATCTCGATCAGTTCAAGCCGGATGATTTTGCTTACCTCATTATTGACGAATGCCACCACGCATCGGCTAAGAGTTACACAAAGATTCTTTCCTATTTCCGTCCGAAGTTCACACTCGGCTTAACCGCTACCCCAGAACGTGCAGACGGCGCAGATCTGCTGGAGGTTTTCCAGACCGTTGCACATAAGCTGGATATCAAGGATGCTGTCGAAACTGGTGTACTATGCCCGGTTCGCTGCATTCGTGTCAAGACGAATATTGATATGTCGGATGTCCGCATCAACGGCTTCAAATACAATGCTCTTGATCTCGAACAGACTATCATGATTCCTGACCGTAACCGCCTGATTGTAGACACCTACATTGAATATGCTAAGGAAAAATCTACAGTTATCTTCTGCACTTCCGTCAACCATGCCGAAATAATCGCTAAAATGCTGCAAGAGCGTGGCGTGAAAGCAGAGGCGGTTTCCGGCGGCACTAACACGGCAGTGCGTAAGCAAATCCTGAAACAGTATGCCGACAAGGAGATTCAGGTTTTGTGCGCATGTGACCTGCTTAACGAAGGCTGGGACAGCCCTATTACCGAAGTACTGTTTATGGCAAGACCTACGATGTCGAAAGTCATTTATACACAACAGCTCGGCAGAGGTATGCGAACACACGAAGGAAAGGAATTCCTCATGGTATTTGATTTCGTGGATAATGCAAATATGTTCAACTGCCCATACTCCCTACATCGCTTGCTTAATGTCGCCGAATATGTCCCTGGCGGTATGGTACTTGGTACAAAGCAAAGCATGAAGTGGGATAAGGATATGTTCCAGAAAGGTGAAAAACCTACGATTCTGGTTGACTTTCCTATTTCAGTAATGGATTATGAGTTTATTGATATCTTCAACTGGCAGGACATGGCAAGCCAGATGTACTCTGAACTGGAGCTTACACGCCACGTTACAGTGCAGGAGGAAACTATTAGTAAATACATCCGTGATGGTAAAATCGTTCCTGACATGGAAGTACCAATAAGTGAACACAGAACGCTCAATTTCTTCGATAAGGAGCGTGTAAAGGAATACTGTCAGAAATTTGGCTGGACTGAAATAACTGCGGCAAATCGTAAGCAGCTCTTTTTAGATTTTTGTAACGAGATGCAGATGTCCTACTCCTATAAGCCTGTATTCTTGATCTCATTCCTTTCAAATATGAACGAAAAAGGTGAAGCCTTGCTGAGTGAAGTCGCAGAATCCTTCGCTTGGTATTATGAAGACAGGAGAAAGAAAGGTCTTCAAGCAGAAAAGAAGAACTGTATATTCACTAAAGGAAATTATACTCAGAAGGATGTTGAGAAATTAATTCTAAATATGCCTTTTAAACGCTTTGAAGGTATGGGTTATATGCGACACTCGAAGTATCTTGGCATCATTCAAATTGACAAAAGCATTATGAAGGATTGGACGAATGCTGATGCGGAGACTTTGCAAAAGTACTGCACAGATGCACTTGAAAGATATTGGAGTTAATGCTATGCATATGATATTCGTAAGCAGTCAGAACAGAAGGCGGTGAAAACATGGAACTAAAGGCAAAACTGATGTCATTAAACAAAGCGTCGGTCACTATGCAGGAATTGAGAAGGTTGACTGGGTTGAATACTGATGAGCGCCTATTTCCCGTCGTGAATGAGGCTGTAACCAGTGGGCTCCTCAAACCGTTTAGAAATGTAACTACAAACGGAAATCGCCTGTATCCGATTTATGAGAAGTATCATATTGTGCGTGAGAAAAAAGATGATACGGCACTGCTCACAGCTATCCTTAAGCTTCACCCTCTTATGCAGAGAAACGATTATTTAAAGAATCATCCGACTGCCTTTCAGGAACACCAAGATACTCTTGAAGCATTAAGTAGTTGGCTATTTCAGAACCATTCAAATCCCATTGCAGTGTCAAGGAAAGAACGATCTTTTGAGATATTCGGTGCAGAAAAGGTGTTAGATGACAGTAGTTTCAAGACTCTTTTGAATAACATGAAAATCAACGCAGATACACTCTGCTTTTACGATACTCCTGCATACTGCTTTCACGATTATATCCCTAAATTGAGCAATAAGATGTGTCTTCTAATCTGTGAGAATAAGGATATATGGTTCAACCTCCGTAAAATGCTCTATGAATACAGACGCAACGAACTCTGGAAAACCTCACTCGACGGCGTGATTTACGGTGAAGGTAACCGCATCTGTGAAGAAGGCGCATTGACAGAATACACACGTTTTCTAGGTGTTAAAAATGTTCAGTATCTCTACTGGGGGGATATTGATCGAGAAGGAATAAATATTGCCATACGGCTATTTCAAAATAATCCCGATCTTGAAATTGTACCGTTCCGTGCAGCATATCTGCAAATGCTGAAACGCGCAAAAGATTGCCATATAGTGTTCAGCGATGATACTCGTGAAAGAATGGAAGACTATGCATCGTTTATGGCATCCTTTGAAACAGATGAGCAGACGATACTTTACGAAAAAATACAACAGAATCTTCACATTCCGCAGGAGATTATTTCCTTTGCGGTGCTGCTTGATGAAATGAGGTGACCGAATGAAACTGCGGCAGGATATCACAGATCTACTTAGCGGATTTGCAAGTCGCATGAAGTTCATTAATATTTCGCACGCAATCCTGGATTATCCGTACAGAGACAATATCCGTGAGATGATACCTGATAGAGAGATTCTGGACAACCTTACCGTTGCAGTACTTGTATTTATTAAAGAACGCACGCTAGGTACGCAGCAGCAGTGTACGCTTAGCGATGTGCAAGCTTTTTTGGAAAATCTTGTCCCAATACTTCCAGATAACTGTAAGCCAGACTGTAAGCTCCTTGCGAGTTATCTTGTTGTGGACGTACTACAAAACAGTGGTTTGCCGATGGAATACCTGACCTATATCGATGCGGAGGAAAATTTTGCTAAGCGCACAGTTCGACTGCTGGAAGAAGAAAAAGGAAGCTATCATCTTTCGGATGAAGCATTCGATTTTCTATTTCGTTCCAAAGAAATCGAGTCAGAGCTTGATTATTCTGTGACGCGCTTTCGCCTGAAGGAATATATGAAGCGTGATAATTATACGCAAGCAGTAGAACAAAGTCGCGAACTTATCAGTCGTATCCGAAATATGAAAACCGGTATGGACGATTTCCTGCAGCGCTGCCGTGAAAATCTCTCTGCAATCACGGAGGATGCTTATGAATCAGTTATTCAGCGTATCCGCACTCTGCTCAATGATGAAGAAAAGGAACTAACTGAGATTCAACAAAGTGCGCAGGACCGTATGAAGCAGTTGGAAATTGCACTTCAAAGCGGCATTAATGCAGAGGAAACAGAAAAAACAAGGCAGGCGCTTCGAGAAATCATCCGAAATATAACAACGACAATCAATGAGCAGAGAAGTCTCATTAACAAGCGCTTTCAGCTTTCATCTCAATTTGAGCAGATTTTGAAAGATCATTATGCAATGCAGCATTTTGAACGTATGAATTTTGCAGACGATATACTTGCACCTTTGCAGCGTATGGGAGATCAACTCGGTGATGCCGTGAGATTTCTGCTATTTCCCCTGTGCAAGCCAGAATTACCAAAGTTGTTCAGTATTGAAAATTTCTTTGCACTGCAGTTTAAATTGACAGAAGAAAACGATGACCATGGAATACTGATTGACACAGAGAAAGATGATAAAGTTACCTTGCTCGAACAAGCACGTAATCAGCTGTATCAGGATATCATGCAGTCATTGTTTACATATATGCAGATACATAGAGAATTTACAGTAACACAGTTTATCGGCACACTTTCTAATGAGGAATTGTTTCGCTTCTGTGAAGAAAAAGCGTTCCCGAATGTTCTTTTGAAACTGTTTGAGATTGGTACAGTTGACATAGCTGGTTGGAAACAAGCTACTACACCTATTCCAGAGCCTAAGGGTGAATTTGAACCTGCTTGGTGTCTGAGCAACCTCGATGATAGTATGCTGCAAATGCAAGAGATCCATATTAAAAAACCTGAGACAAATCGAAAATGCAGCTTTTCCGTGACACAAGGAGGAACCGAAAGACAGATTAGCATGACAGATTTTTGTGTGGAGGTGATTTGATTGAAACAGGAAACAGCATCCCTTTTTTATACTCTGATGAAGAAAAGCGGATGGATCGAACGTATTGCGGATCCGCAGGCATGGGAATACTGGCAAGACAGTGAAGTACAGTCGGAACTCGAAACACTTGGCAAGGAACTTGGTTTTGAGATGTATCCGGCAGGTGGAAAAGTATATCTTATCCCCACACAGGATAATGACTTGTTTCTGAAAAACAATGTGGACTATCGAAGTGATATCAGTGCGGACAATGAAGTGAAACTACGCGATCTATATTTGTTGAATTACCTTGCAATCTATTTGTTGTATCTGTTGTTTTGCGGGGAAGGAAGCAACGCAGTTGCTCTTCCTTTTATAACCAAAGAAAAGCTCATTGAACTTTTTAATCAGCACTGTAATAATGTCACGAAATCGGATATCAATGAAGGAACTGTTCAAGTGGAATACAGTGAAAATTTTTTGCAACTTGCGAATATGTGGCTTGGAAAAACCGAAGGTGATTCAAAAAGTCGAAAAATGGCTGAGAAATATGGTTGTATCAATCGTTTGCTTGTTAAATTCCGTGCAGATGGATTGTTTGAGGAACAGGATGATATCATTCATCCGACAGACAAGTTAAAGGACTTGATGCCGTATTTCTTAAGAAAAGCTCGTATTACTGACATTAATACCTGGATTGCTCAGGAACAGAAGGAGGGCTAAATATGCCGCAGATCAGAAGAATCCGTATTGTCAATATTAGCTATAACAACGGAAAACGTCTGATTCCGGATGAACTTTATGACTTGACGGACGAAAATGGACGCGAAGGTCTCGATACACTAATCTCGCTCATCAACGGTGGCGGCAAATCTGTTCTTACGCAACTCATGATGCAACCGATTTTGCCGCGCGCACACGCTTCCTCCCGCAGGATCGAAGAATTCTTTACGCGATCCGATGATCACGGTTTTATAATACTGGAATGGATGCTCGATAACAGTAATACCCGTCTGCTGACCGGCATAGCTATTGCAGCAGCAGAAACAAGCGATGAATCTCGCGGACGCAATATCAAGTATTATACTTTCTGTTCAACCTATACACAGGACAGTGCAAAATACAGCATCGTTAATTTTGATTTCTCATATGCAGAAAACAGTCGTTTTGTTCCGGCCGAATATGATTATGTTCGGAAGCTAGCAACAAGAAGTGGAGGTGAACTACTTTCTTTTTCAGACAGGGAAAACGCTGAATGGAAAAGTTTGCTTGAACAGTATGGAATCTCGCAGGAACAGTGGCGCACGCTAACTGAAAAGCTCAATTCCTCCGAAAACGGTATGACTGGCTATTTTGAAAAGTTTAAAACAGCTGATCAATTAATTGATCAGCTGTTGATTCCTGCGATAGACGCACATTTTTTGCAGACAGACGTAACAAGAGAAAGCGAACTTTCAACCATGATGTTAGGATATCTTAAGCAGTATCGCAATTACGAAAAACGGATACATGAACGAGATGTCTGCCTGAGATTTACCGAAGCTATGACAGAACATCAGAAAGCCGTACAGGCACTATGGAGCGCAGAAGACGCAAACAAACATGCGGTTAGTGATCTTTTTGGATTTCAGGTAGCAGTCACAATGGAAAGCGCTGCATTGAACTCCGAACTAATTGAACTTAAACAAAACAAGGAAGAAACTGAAAATGCCTTGCATCAGATTGACTGGGAAGAAGTATCCGAGTGTTTCTGGAAAGCGAAATCAGCTGCGGAACAGGCCGAAGAAGCTTACCAGCAGGCACAGAATGAAACGTTAAATTGTGAAGAATCCATCAAAATATATAAACAAAAAAGCAGATTGATACAAGCTGCTAAGTATGCATCAAAATTTCTTTCAGCTAAGAATGATGCCGCTGCGATTACGGCGCAGATTCAGGAAAAAGAGCAAAGTGCAGACGTACAACAACTCACAGTGCTTGGTGCTAGCATCCGTCAGATTCTCGAAGTGGAACTACCCAACTTGGAGAATACCGTAAAGCAGCAACAAAAAAAGGTGGATGATGCAATTTCCGCTTTACAAGATGCGGAAAAGCATGAAAACTTCACAGAACAAGCAGCGCAGAATGCGCGTGATGCGAGAAATGTTTCAGAAGGTGCCCTGAAGCAATATCGGCAGGAAACAGACAATCAGATACAGAGGATGCAGCTGGATTTACAGCGCAATTTTACACTATGCTACGTTGGCGATGAATTGAAAAGTGTTGAAGCTACAAAAGCGGCTGAACATCAAGCGGCGATTGCAACAAAAGAAAATCTTGACACGGAGTTGCAGACAGTAGCAAATCGAATTACGAAAATTCCGGATGAACGGGCTGAATGTAAAATATCGCTGCAAGAAATGCAACAACAGTTAAATGAGCTGCAAGTAGAACTGAATCATTATCAAGAATCTGAGGATCAACTCAAAACTATTTTTGCTCTTCACAGCCTGGATTTTGTACAACGTTTCTCCTCGGCAGCAGTAGATTTTATTACAGGATTAATACGAGAAGAAAAATCGAAAAAGCGACAGGCTGTACGACTTCTGGAACAAAAAAAAGCAGAGCTTGACGCTGCCAATTCTGGTTTTCTCCACGTTCCACAAAGTTTGCTACATTGGCTTGATCAGACTGGCGTACAGTATCAAACTTGTGAACATTACTTACTGAATTGCGCTATGACCAACCATCAAGTCACAAAGTTTTTACAGGAATTTCCTGCTGCTGCATATGGAATTCTTGTTTCAGTGCAAGAGAAGCAAGAACTTCTGCAAGCCGAACGTCCTGACTGGTTGCCAGCTGTACTGCCTGTGTTCACGTATGATGAAATCAATGCAATCATGCAGCATGACGTTGCGGAGGATAATCTGCTTGCATATTATGCTAGAGGGTACTTTGCTGATCACAGCGATTTCATAGATACTCTGCTGACGGAAAAAGAAGATATTTCCACGCAGATTGCCAACATTGATGCATACATCGAAAAACTGAATGGCGAATTGAAGACCGTTTCTGATTTCCATTATGATGAAAGTTGGTTTTCGCGTAAAGAACAAGAGATTGAGGAAAAAAATAATAATATTCAGAAGATTGAGCGGCAAATGACTGCGCTGAATGAAGAAAGTGTAGAACTGAAACAGCAGCAGGAAACACTGAAAGCACAGATTGCAGAATACAGAAGTAAAATTTACAGCCTGACACATTTCATTGAGGAACTGAAAAAGCTTGAAAGCCGCCTTGCGGAAGAAGAAAAACTATATGATACATCTGAGTCTATGCGTAAAGCAGCTGATGAGCTAAGTAGAGAATTACAAGTTGCACATCAGTTTACAGTGAAATGCGATCAGAACAAAACATCTGCGGAAACTACATTGCAGAGTAGTGTAGAACTGTTGTCTGAAATGCAAAAAGCTAAGAATGAAACACAGGCGTATACAAGTGATACGGTCATAGAAGGAAACTGGAAAGGTTTGTATCAGCAATTTCAGAAGCTCTGCAAAATACAAGACGAAAGCATTCTTGTTTTACGTACTACTTTGGATGCAGCACTAGAAAAGATGAAAGATGCCCAGGCTGAACTCCTCAAAACCGGTTGTCAGCCTGAGGAATACTCAGAAACAGTCTATTCAGAGCAGGCAGAAATGGCGATTTTGGAAGAACTGGATCGTTTAGAGGAAACGCAGAAAAGGCTTCATAAAACAGAGACAAAATGTGCCAATCGAGACGGAAAAGCTCAGTCTGCTCTTAAACAGACAAAACAAACGCTGAACTTATTCGGTGAACCTCTTTCACCGCAACGGATTGTTGGAGATTATTCCAGAAGAAGGACGATAGTCAAATGTAGGATTAAGGAATTGCAAAAAAAGATTGAAGAAACTGAAAAGAAGCAAAATGCATTTTTCAATTTATCCGATAGAGTAGATGACACTCTACGTGGTATGATAATGCCTGATATCGTTTCACCGATACGTTTGAACGCAGATTACAAGCAGCAGTGGACGCTGCTTTGCAAGGTCGAATCTGATCTCAAAAATCAGCTTAATGCACTTCATAAGTCAGAACTGGAACAACTGCAAGGTCTGCTTGATAGGTTTAATGATGAAGCTGAAGCTAAGGCAATCAATGTCATGATCAGATTGATGCAGCAGGATGGTTCACTAGGTGATCGCTACTATACATTGGATTCGTTTATTACAGAATCCATCAACAGCACGACTCTTCGCGCTGGTCAGATCGATGCAGACCTCAGAGATTTTGATAATACAAAACAAGACTTGGTACGTCAATGTATGCTACAGGGACAGCAGATTTATCAGGGATTACAGACAATCATGAAGAATTCTCGTATTCAGGCATATGAAGGCACACGCAAGGATATGCTAAAAATGGATCTACCAAAAGAGATTGATGAATCTCTCGCTGCAGATGAGATAGCTGAGGAGATCGACCTAACTTCTCAGGAGATCATCGCCAAACTGGAACAGGGAGAATTAACAGAAGCAGAACTGAAGCAAAAAGCTGAGGAAGCCGTTAGTAGCAAACATCTACTCCGAAAATATATCAGAAAGGAAAACATTGAATTGCTGGCATATAAGGTCGATGCGAATCGTAACCATGCAGAATACCGCCGTTGGAAGGATATCCCACGTATCAACTCTGGTGCAGAGAAATTCCTTGTATATTTTGCCGTGATTGTCTTGCTAATGGATTATTCTGGAAGTGAAGCTGGTATACGGATTGCTGAACACACAAATGTACTAATTCTGGATAATCCATTTGCTGTAATTACATCTGCCCATGTACTTGAGCCAATGTTTCGTATGGCAAAGCAATTTCGGATACAGCTCATCTGTCTTTCTGATATTACCAAATGCGACATAACTAATTGTTTTGATCTTCACATAAAGGCCGCTGTACGACAAAACTTGCTTTCAGACATAAGTATTCTTTCGCATGAAGAGAATGAGAAAATAGAACACGGATTTTATCGAGCAAAACAAATAGAATTATTTTGATCTATTAAATAACTAGTTACATAAAGTCGAACTCTGTTTTATTCCGATACGCTTGTAAAGCAAGTTTAATCACAAGATTAGGAAAGATGCGGTTTGAAGTATTAGCATTTATGTCTACGTGCCATCATAATTCAAGGCTGCGTAATAGTTTATTACGCAGCCCTTTCTTACTATATTACTTCTGATATATTCGTAAGTAGGAGAATGGAACGTAAGCGCTAACAATTCCCTGCCCAACATTACAAAGTAATTTCTTAATTACTAATTGAATCATAATTCTGAAGAATATTATTCTAGCTTAAGAAAATTAGTACTCTTGGTATTAAAAAATGATAAAAAGGCAAAATGAACTGTCCAGTCTTCTTTAAATATCGATATGATAGATGTACACTTCAGTACTCTCACCTGTCATAGCAAAGAAAGCATTTTTATAGGCATTGAGCTGATCCGAATACTTGTAGTCAAGCCCTTCAGCTTCAGCGTTGGTTTTGTAATCAACGATACGCCATACACCGTTCTTTTTGTAAAGAAGGTCGATAACGCCGTTCCATACAGTGAATGTTCCGTTCTTTTCTTCGACCTTATGGCAGAAAGGTACTTCGCAGTATACTTCATCGGCTGTTCTAAGCTCTGACAATATATCCGAACACATACCGTTATTCTGTTCATAGCCGCCGCCAGTGATGTGAGCATATACATTTTTCAGCATATCCACGTACTCGTCGACAGCGCTGTATCGCCCGATTATCTCTGCCGAAAGCTTATCAGCGTCAGGCAGCTTCTTTGACGAAACAAGGCTTTCCATAAGCTTATGGACCATAGTACCAAGCAAAGCGGCATTGGTCCTTATCTCTTTTTTGCGTATGTCAGTATCGGAGCTGTCTTCGTAGTCGTCCTCAGATTCAATGACCGATCTGAGCTTTATCTGACTCGGACGCATGATAGAATATGTCGGCTTTGAAGAGTCAGACTGCTCAAATACAGAGCTTTCCTCCGCTTCCTTATACAGCCCGTCTGCGTTCTGGACAGGCTTCGGTGCCGGTTCATCCGTCTCTTTAGCTGGCAGATTTTCAAAGAAATCACCGTCAGCCATATGGATAAAAGGCTCCCACGGATTGTTTTTTGCATGATCTCCGCCGCCTGTACATGCGTTTGCAATGATGAGCGCATTTCTCGCTCTCGTAGCCGCAACATACAGAAGTCTCAGCTTTTCAGCTTCATAGGAAAGTTTTTCGTCCTCAAGTGCCGCCTGCTGTTTATTGGTTACAGCTTTCTTCTGCCTGTTTACAGACAGGGAGAATATATAGCACTTTGTACCGTCAGCAGTATGCTCTGTCCTCATTTCAGGAACGTGAGCCGTTACTCTCGGATCAGCAAGTATTACAATAGGCGCTTCAAGTCCCTTTACCTTATGCAGATTAGCAATATGAACTCTGTTGTCATTCCTTTGCAGGCTTATGCAGCGCTCCTGAGCAGATTCGTCAAGAAGCTTTCTGAGGAATACCGCTCCGTCAAGAACGCTTATGACCTCGCCCTGTTCTTCCGCTGATCTGAGAAGCTCCAGTGCATAATAAAGGTACTCCAGATAAGCCGCGCCTGTTTTTTCAAGGACTTTCAGCTCATCAAATACAGTTGTAAACACGGTTACTGCGGACATTGTTCTTGCTCTTATAGCAAGTCTGTTAAGTTTTTCAAGTGCATATTTCACATCAGGAAATTCGCTTACAACCTCGTTATAAACAGCATTTATCTCAGGATATACGCCACTGTTCCTCAAAGTTATAAGTTCGCTGTCTGTCACGCCGAATACCTTGCTCGTGAGAGCACCGTAGACCGCTGTTCTGTCATATGGTGATGAAACAGCTTCGATTACCGGAATAAGAGCGCACAGCGCAGGACAATCGCCGAAATTTATCTTTCCCTCAACCATGACAGGGATATCATAGCTTTCAAATTCTCTGAGAAATTTGAGGATATGCTCCTTGCTGTTGACTATGACCATGAAATCGCTGTAACGGACTCTGCGGTGCTCGGTGTCGTTCTTGCTTTTCATGAGTATGTTCGGATCATTGACAAGCCGGCGTATTATCTGTGTGACCTTTTTCTGATCGTCCGCTATGGAATTGCATTCTATTGTAACTCTGTATGTCCAGATGCCGCCGAATACTGACTTATCGTCACTGCCCTCTATTGGTATCTGGCTAAACCTGCTCTGATGAGGAGTATCCTCGGGAAGAAGCTTTGCAAATGCGGTGTTGAACCATTCCTTCAGCTGTACAGTTGAACGGAAGTTCCTTGTAAGCTGTACCACTTCGCCAACGCCGTTCTCAAACAGCCTGCGCACTTCCTTGAATGCCGCCACATCTGCTGAACGGAAGCGGTATATTGACTGCTTTGGATCGCCCACTATAAAGAGCGAACCCTTACGCGGCACACACTCGCGCCAGTTTGGAACAGGCTTCTCGGCTGTGAGATAGAAGAATATCTCAGCCTGCATAGGATCGGTGTCCTGAAATTCATCAATAAGGAAATAGCTGTGGCGGTCATAGATATGACGTATCAGCTTTCCGTCACCTTCTGCGTCGCGCTTAAGCATATCGCGGAGATACAGCTTGTAATCAAAGAAGTTAAGTTCTCCGTTCTTGCGCAGCTTCTCGGCTATAGCTCTTGCTGCAGATACAAGGAAATCCATAGTGACCGAATACTGGAATTCCCCAAGCTCCCTATATAGGTCAGAAGCTTTGATCTCAAAGGTATAATATGCAGTCTTACCGCGTGACGTATACTGTGCAAAGAGTGATGTATCAAGAATGCCTATTTTTTGTGGCTCAGCATACAGGCGGAACTGGTCAAGCTTTCCCAGCGTATAGTAAATTCCTCCGACATTTCCGTTCCATGTTCTTTTCAGTGCGCTGTATTCCTGTTCCAGAAGTTCATTTTTCTCAAGACACTCCTTAGTCTGTCCCCACAGTTCCTTGCGCTTCATAAGGCAGTCAATTGCCTGCATGAGCCTGTGCTTTTCTTCGCTTAAATACTCATCGATATCGGCAATATCATCATGTTCGTAAATGAAATATGCATCTCTTGCGTTTATTATCCTTGAAATGAATTCCGTAAATACAAGTTTCGGATATTCCTGCACAGAGCTGAACTGTTCATACTTCTCAAAAAGTTCCTCTCCGTATTCATGGTGCAGGATAGCAGTGTACTCTCTATTGAATATCTCTGCCATCTCCGCATCGTCCCTGACCTCGGAATCAGACGGTATCCTGCCCTCGGAAGGGTGCTCATGTAGTATCAGATGCGAGAATGAGTCGATAGTTCCCATAAAGCACAGGTCGATGTTGCGAAGTGCTTCATCGCAGCGTTTTCTCTCTGTATTATCAAGCTCCTCGTTGTTGCTCTCAATTATGAGCTGATTCTGAAAACGCTCATAGAACTCTCTTGCAGCTGCTTTCGTAAAGGTTATGGCGGATATTTTGCTGACATCAATACCGGCCTTGACCATTTCTGTCATTCTCTGTACAAGCTGAGTGGTCTTCCCTGAGCCAGCCCCTGCTTCAACAAAGAAGTTTTCATATATATCCGTTGATATACGTTCTCTTGCCAGTTTATCATTATCTGTCATTTTTCTCCGCCTCCCTTCCTGCAGATATGGCTGAAGCCGCAGTACCTGCAGCTGTCAGTGACTAATGGTGCGAAATCTGCATTTGCTACGCCATCGGCGAATTTGTCCGCAATAACGAGAATAGCGTCCTTGATGGAATGATTATACACACAGGAGATGTTCTTGTTATATCTGAGATAGCGGTATTCTCCTCCGCTGACAATGATGTTTTCGCTCTCCTCAAGCATAGCTGCATAGAGAAGTATCTGCATACACGATGATATTTCGTTCTGTCTGTGGTTTACTCTCCTGCCTGTCTTGTAGTCAACAATGACTATGTTTCCGTCGGGAGTTTTTTCAAGTCTGTCAAGACGTCCCTTGAGCTTTATACTGCCTATTTTCACAGGCTTTATGGTATGCTCTGAATAAATTACTTCATTTCCGTTGCTGCTTTCAAATCCGTTCTCCACCATGCGCATGAAATCCTCACGGACACGTTTCACATCGGGGGGATTTATGGGCGGACGGGCTGTAAGCAAAGCATTGAATCGACGGACAGCTTCTGCTTTAACCTTTTCCTTTGACATGGAACATCTGAAAGCGTCGTCCATAAGTCCGTGAACCAGATTACCCATATCCAGTGGCTTTATCACTACAAAAACGTCATCTGTATCAGGTTCTTCCATGTTGAGGATATAGCTGAAATAATACTTTCTCGGACAGCTGAGATATGTATCGATAGCGCTGGGTGAGAAAGCATTGTCTGTGGGAACACTTACGGAAGCTTCTTCCTTAGAATCATATGATGCTTTTATCATACTGCCGCTGTTATACGCTCTGCCCACAAGCCGCGAAGCTGAGTAGCTATTCTCGAAAAAGCCTGTATGAGCGATACTGTTTTTGAGGTCATCCAGCGTGGATTCTTCGCCGTTTTTTTCTCTGAATATCTCAAAGAGCTGAGACGATGCATTCGCTTCCTTAAGCTCCGCAGTATCGTATCCCGAATACGATAAGTGTACTCTGTTTCCAAGTGAAGAAGCAGTTCGCATAAGATCAGAGAGTGCCTGCTTCTTGTCGGCTATACACTTTTCTGATGTGGGAGCATTCTCATCAAACATAAGGTAGTCACCATCGGGAACAAGGTAATTCTCGCGTGGCATCCCCGGAAAATTATCAGCCGAAAGTCCTGCAACGAAAAGCTCATTACGCAGACTGCACATAGCCTGTTTAATTCCTGTTATATGCAATGCTCCCTCACGGCTGTTCTCACAGCACACGTTTATTGTCAGAAGCTGGTCGATTATCTCAATAGCATTGCCTCCTGAAAGTGCAGTATATGCGTCCATCTCCTCGCAGACAGCATTGACAGCAGAACGGTCAAGCCTTCCTGCAAAATCGTCACGTATAACAGCATAATTCTTCACTATATATGAGCAGCCGCGCTCAAACTCCGCAAACATGAGCCTTATCATTTCGACACAGTCAGTATTCTCCGGATATTCACTGGCATATGCGGTCAGCTTATCCTCATTCTTCTCACGGTCGCAGGATAGCCTCATAGTGCCTGCAATATCCACTATATCACGAAGTGTTCTCTCATTTTCAACAGAGAGCTCTCCGATAAGCTTCTGACGGTCAAAGCTTTCACTGAATACAATGCCGTACAGCGAGTCCTTGCCGTGGTAGCCAGTGGTCTCCCATGTCAAGAAGTTACGCATAAGCTCGGCAGATGTGGAATTGCTGACAGGAAGGCCGCAGCCGAATGTCACGGGGATATTGTACTGACTTGCTATATCGTAGAAAAGCTGAGAATACTTCATAGTATCTGCAGCTGCAACGATACAGCTATCCAGAGAAAGATTTTCGGAATATATAGTTTCGATTATATGCTCCACTTCATTTGAAGTTCCGTATGCCTCGGTAATATCGCTGTAATCAACCTGCTTTTCCTCAATATCGTTGAGCTCACACAGCGATTTTTCCTTGTAGTTTCCGCTGGAAAGCTTGTCAATAAGAGCTGTTTCAAGAGGAGTGAGCTGGTATTCTTGCAATATGCAGAATTCAGCATCTATGGTCTCAGAAAGCTCGATAGCTTTTCTTATTAGTTGTATACTGTCAATGAAGTCTTTTCTTTCAAGTTCTGCTATATACCTGTCATAGACCTGTCCAAGTGCAGCGCTGTTCTTTGCGAATTCGCCCTGTGAAAGCTTCTCATGCAGAACATTGCTTTCCTCTGAAACAATCAGTTTTCTCAGGGAATCCAGTGCAGCGGCAATATTCTGCGCATCTGCAAATGACGCAGCAGAAAAGAACTCAACTTCATTGAGAAAGCTGAATATAAGAGCAGGTTCGTCAACTGTTCTGATATACTGCTGACTTATCGTCTCGCCGCTTCGCATAAGAGCAGTTTCCGCAAGCTCTGCACTGCTCATAATTCTCAGGCATAGCGTATTTACGCCGTGTCGTGCAAGGCTTCTGAGAAGCTCTGTACCGTTCGCTGTTGGTGCAAGTATTATCTTTTCGCGCATTCTATCGCCTCATTTCGCTGCTATTTATTTAATTATATCAGATTAATAAGTTGAATTCATTGTTAAAATGTTAATTATAAATAGGATGCCGCTCGTGAGGAGCGACATCCTCAAATATTTATAATATTTATTTTATCTCAAAATATACTCTTTGAAATTGGTCGAACGATTTGTTGTTTTTGTTCCATGATTCCCATTCAACTTCATAGTTTTTCATTAAACCTTTTTTCGAGAGATATTTATATTTAGCTGCACAAGTATCATCTATTTTTTTGCCTTTAGTGTGAAATTTTGGATTTTTATTAAGATTATCTTTATTAAAGACAAAATCAGAAAATAGACTATTTTCTTTAAATCCCTTGTTGTAGTATTTCGGATCATTAGTTATAAATATTACATATCCTTTATTTTTTGTATATTTTTGAAAAGGGTTATTTATAATGCTACTTTCATTAACAGATTTGCTTTTTAAAAGTAATTCAAGGCGTTGTATATCGCTATAGACATCACAACATCCATAATCTTGAGCTCCTTGATCTTTAAGATAGAATCTTTCGTTTTCACAACTCAAATAATCACTTACTTTTTTTGTTTTGTATTTTAATTCAAAAGCTATACAACATTTGTCAGTATCTGAAAAAGCAACTATATCAATATAGGAGCGTTTCTTATTATCATCTTGAAATCCATAAAAGAATTCCATTCTTATTTGACATTCATAATGTTCTTTTATGTACATTCCAAGCTCGAATTGAAAATCACGTTCATTATGAAATATCGGACGATATTCTGCAAGTTTATCTAATACTTTATTAATATCAAATTCCAATAATGAATCTTTCATATTATTCCTCCTAACAGAAAAAACTTAATTAACATCTCTGCCTTTATAATTGCAATAAATACTCCTTTGAGTCAAAATACCTTTTTCATCTTGGATTACTTCAAAGAATTCTGGCGGATAGAAATAGCAATCATAGGACTCATCCATAACTAAGAAAAAACCGTCTTTATCGCAGCCAATAGCTTTATACTCTCTTCCGTATTTCAATTCTAACATCGAACCATCATATTTATGAGTGATGCAGCGAACAGTAGCTTCATTGAGATTTAATACGTTATCCTCGTCAATAATTACTTCAAAATCTTCAACAGTGGTAAAATCGCTTATTTCACCACTGTTATCACGAACATGGAGAATGTTTCTAACTCCTTGCCGGTATTCTACAAAGAAAGCCTCATATTGCTTTCCTTTTGTGAATTGCTTATTGCTATTACCGGTATATTGGACAATAGCAGGTGATTTATCCCATTTCAATCTATTCACCTCTCTGCAAGCAAATCTGATACTATTTTCTATTAAAAATATCTGGTAAGCTCATTTTTGGCTTAACTAAGCTCCTGACGCAGCCGCAATACCTTTTGCTGCCTTGTTTTATAATCGTCTGTGATTCTATAGGAATAATGTGAACGGTTACTTCAACACATATTCCTTTCAATTGTTCCTGTCCGTGCTGACTATCAAGATATGCCTTGATATAATATGGATAAACTTGTGTAGTGTCAAGCTCTATGAGATATAAATTACCGTTTACAAGCAGTTTTGAACCATCATCTTCAGTTACTATAGCTGCTTTAACAGGATAACCGTTTTTTGTGAGTAAATGAACGTTTTAATCTATTATTTGCCATTTAGCATTAATCAATTCCAGTAAGGATGTCTTCATTACAGCATTTGAAAATAGAGCTTAGGTCCATTATCTATACACTGTGTGTAAATTTTCAAAACATTATACCAAAACGTTTTCCTTGTGGAACTCTATAAACTCATCAATTGATAGTTCAGGGAGCTCACCGAATTTTTCAAGCATTAGCTTGATTATTGCTACGCTTTTAGCTTGTGTATTGATGCTTCTTTGGGGGTTAAACTCAATATCGGTAAAGTGAGTATATTCAGTTATCTTCTTTATCTCAGCTACAGTCAGAGTCTGTTTAACAGCTTTTATGTAGATATAGTCATAGAAAAGGGTTTTCGGGTCAACTGGGAAGTCTACTCCAGCATAATTAAACCCGATGATCTCACCAGATTCTCTTATTCTCCGATCTCGTTTAGCTTTCTTGGGATCCATATCAAGTAAATCATGGAATGGACCTCCTTTGTCAAAAATCTTTGAGGACTGGAACACATTTTCAAATGCCTGCCTGCCCAAGCGAAGATTGAATGCACTCAGCTTTACACCTAAAGGAGCAGTTCCCTTCGTGCTTATCTCAAGTGGGGCAGAAGTATTGTCAATATCTGCAATCATTTTGTGTAATGATGCGATTGAACGCTGTTTCTGTGAATCAGACAAGCCGGAGAACCATTCAAAACTTACATTTCTGCTTGTAACTTTGCCGTTCTCAATAAAGAATGCTGGCCTTGTTGCCATATCACGATTATCTCCTCTTGATGAATTTTCAAAAACACTTATTTTACACGTGGGAAATTTCTTACGCAGCTTCTCAGAATTTATTACATCAAGACATTCGCAGTTAGTTTCAAATCGATTAAGACTATCTAACTTTAATATCGGAGAAAGATCAGTTACGTTTGCACAGTCGATAATTGTCAGCTCTTTCATAGCCTTATATTGCTTCAGAAATTCTAAGTTTATAATAGTACTTCGTCCAATTGTGATCTTGTTGAGAGCGGGAAAGTGCTTGAAAATAGATGTATCAAAAATGCAGCTCATAAAAGAAATTGAATGCAGCTGAGAGAATATTATGTTTTCATCTGAGCAGCATATTCTGCAGTGTGAAAGGGTCAGGTGTTCCAATGAATCAATGTCATATTTCCCGATATCTATTACCTCAAGTTCTCTGTTTTTCTGATGACCCATATATCTAACTTTCATCATTCCAGAGATCTTAGCCTCTCGAATAGAGTCATCCAGAGAGCGTGCAATAAAGGAGCGTATACGTGACGGCTTGCCAGTTTTACGATAAATGTATTCTGCATTATCGAATGCTTCAACTATTTCCTCCCGAAAGTCCTCAGGGTTAACAACTACGATTGAATCTGCGTGAATTATAGCCCATGACTTCATAGCCTCACGCGTGGTCCTGACCGTTATCATCGTTGACTCAGGATCGTCATAGTTTTTTGGCTTTATAGGTTTGGTTCGTGTGTTTTGTTTGCCAAATATGTCATAGACCTCATCTATCGAATTTTTGTAGCAAAGGAGATCAAAATCCATTTGCTGACCGCCTTTTAGTTCAGGCTGGTTGTATAAATAGTTTTGTACGCCTTTTTCGTTTTTTACTTTTTCGAGAGCGAGGTTTTCAACGCATTTTGATTTCAGTATTTTTAAATGGTCAAGTTTGTCCAAACGAAGCACCACAAGTTCTTCATCATTTTCATAAGAGCAAAGCAAATAGTATTTACCGCCTGAAAATGCAAGTTCATAAGGGTTTACGATGATGTCGTCCTTAAATCTGTATACCATATCAAAATCTATAGCTGTAATACAATTGCATGATATCTGCTTATGAGCAAATAAAGCCTTCTGGATAATCGTTACATTTTCAATTGTACCCCAAAAAGTATCTTTTTCTATTCTTTCAGCAGAATAAGCACGCTTTTTCATTTCCTTCTCAAAGTAACCAGAACCGAGATTTGCAAGCTTTTCGATCATGTCAGCTGTATCATCCTCGGGAATAAGCCTTGAATACATAACTACATCGATTAGAAAGCGAAGTTCACCGTCTGATAAAGAATCATCGGTCTTCTCAAGGTAAAAGCCTTTCCTTCCAACATTTATCATCTTGTAGCCTTTGTTCTCAAGATCAGAAAGCTTTTTGTCAAGCGTAGTTCTTGATAATTCTATATCACGTTGCTTTAGCCGCTGAATTATTTCTTTTTTCTGCATAGGCCTTTCCAGAGATGCATCATTTATGATATCCAGTATAATGTCATGCAGAAAGGTTCTGTCGCCAATTCCTTTTGCCATGCCTATTCCTCCCTTGTAAACAAATATTCTTCAATTATTTTTAATGTGGATTCAAGTTGTCCCTTCACCTTGAAACGATGATCGGCACCGCTTATAACTTCAAGTTTAACGCTCGGATTATGCTCACAAAAGGTCTGCATATCTACAGGAAGAACAATATCGTCGCAGTCACCATGAACAATGAGCATTTCACGGCCGAAATCATGGCTGAGGATATAGTTGTTTTTGAGCTCAGTGTAAAATGTGTACGAAACTATTATCTTGCGTTCAAATCCCATTTCTTCAAACCCACGCTTGGGGAAGGATTCCATATCTGCTACGAACTTTTCAAATGAACGCTTCATATTCACTGCTGGAGCACGCAATACAATATCAGTATTTAACGGAATTTTCGGTAGATTGAGCAGCGTTATATATCCTCCGAAGCTTGTTCCGCAAATCGCTGTAGGAGCAGATACCCCATATATCCTGTTAGCATATCGCATTATATCAAGCATATCTTTACGGCAGTTTTCAAGACTGAAATACTCGTCTGCGGAGCTCGTTCCGTGTCCAGGAAAGTTGAATGCAAATACAGCTATATTGCGTTTGATACAAAGTATCCCAAGTTTTCTAATAAAGCTGCTATCCATATCTCCACAGAAACCATGAAGAGCAAGAACATAGCCACTTGCTTTCTGGTCAGGTTCAAAGCGTTTGGCCTTAATTACATAAGCCCCCTGTACGTCACATAGTATCGTTTTCATATAATTCTCCTTATCATTAATTATATCAGTCAGACATATCATAGTCAACCTTTTAGGCTATTATATCACCTGTTGTGTGCATTATTTTGGACACAAATCAAAAAGGTTATTAGTTTTTTGATATAAATAATAAAATAATATTTACAATATTCAGGGGAGGGGGATAAAATGCGTGAAAGAATATTGTTAGTACCATCCGCTAACAGTACAGAGTATATGCGTATGCTTACACGATATGGAACAAATACGCTTGGAATGCGAACAATGGGGGGGGGACATAGCTTGCTGAGTATGTACTTATGAAAGCAGGTAGGTAAATATGAAAACTCTTGCTAAAGCATATAAGAAGTTCTATGAGAAGAACGAGAAAACTGCTGCTGTGCAGGAAGAAGGACGAACAATATAAAAATATGGGACGGTTCACTACCGTCCCTTTATCAATTATAGTATCAGTTATTAGCTTAATTGCATAAAAAATGCAAACATTTTTCTTAATTATTGAAAAATATGTTTATTCGTGTTATAATAATATGTACAAAAGCCTATTTGGCGTTTAATAGTAACTATACGATGGAGTGAATAATCATGTCTGAAGGAACAAAACAAGAGAAAAAAGAGTATAAAGACTACATTACATATTCTCAGCTTATTGTTCTTTATATTCTGCTTAAATATTCTGATGAAAATCATATGCTTACTAAGAAGAAGGTAATGCAGCATATAGAAAATGAATTTGGCTCACATGGTATAATAAATGATAAAACACTGGACAGGAACCTTAATGTAATAAAAAGCTTTCTTGAAAAAAAGAACGATATATTCGGGGATTATAAGTGTGGTACAGATAACAATAGTGACAGAAAGACAAATATCCGCATTGAGCATATATTCCATGATTATGAGTTAAGGTATCTAATTGATATGGTAAGTTCATGTGAGTACATTGTAAAAAAGGAACGCAGAGATCTTATAAGGAAACTACTGACACTTTCTTCTGAAAACTTTCATTCCGAATTAAAACCATATGTTTTAAACGATACTAAGAAGAGCAAAGTTATGGTAAATGAATTTATGAGGAACATGAAAGTCATACATAAGGCTATCATTGAAAAAAAACAAATTAAGTTTTGCCGCTTGACACGCACACTCAAAGGTTCACTTCTGAATGAGAAAGACAAAAATGGCAATGAGATAATATATACCGTAAATCCTTACAGAACAGTTTTTAATGACGGCTTTTATTATCTTGTATGCAGTAAATCATATGATGATAACCGAATTCCTGACAGGATAAGCAATTACAGGATAGACAGGATGAGCGAGATAGAGATAATATACGATCCAGTTTACTTTCCTGAAACAAGCATTGCTAACGCACCTAAGAACGTCGATACAAAGAAATATATCAGTACTCACAGAATGATGTGGGGCGGTAAAACAGAAACTATTATTTTCAGATGCCCTGAATGGGCAATAACTGAGATAATTGATTTCTTTGGTGATGATTACAATATAATATCTCATGAAAAAAAAGAAGCAATTATAAAGGTTTCAGTCGAAAGCACCTTTGATAATATGCTAATATGGG
>JAEEGJ010005353.1_pt1 | contig 40585 bp, 53 predicted proteins | sample 8958761 | NCBI WGS metagenome assembly JAEEGJ01 (sample SAMN16246546, study PRJNA631951) | gut metagenome | biome: gut microbiome; feature: rumen; material: RS-attached | host: Bos | place: Iran: Karaj | collected 2018-10 | reverse complement strand
TCTCCTTCGGATTGAAGGAAGTTTTCAAATATTTCTGCGTCGGGCTGACAATCTTCGAGGTCGCCGCGCCGCCGATTCCGAGAATCGTCTGCCGCTCGCCCATAATCTGGATATTGTACATACTCTCCGCACCGGGGCGGCAGCAGCCGACGTTCTCCAGCTGCCCGCTCTGGTAGCCCTGCCGATAGAGATAATACGGCGTGAGCCCCATTCGTTTCGTATAGTCCATCGCGACTGTAAACATTTCCCGTGCCGTCTCGTCGTCAGGCAACTCGGTCTCGGAGAGGTTTTCCTTGAGCCGCGAGCCTTTCTTCAGCGCCAGCGCGTGAAGCGTCACATCGTCCGGCGCGAGATCCGCGATTTTCTCCATCGTATCCTCGACGTCCCGGGCGTCCTCCCCCGGCAGTCCGATGATCACGTCCATATTGACGCAGGGGATTCCCGCCGCCCGGAAATCATTGTACATGCGAATGATTTCCTCCGGCTCATGCCGCCGCCCGATGCGCTGGAGCGTCCGCGCCTGCATCGTCTGCGGATTGGCGCTGACGCGGCTGACCTGATAGCGTACCATACTTTGAAGTTTCGTAGGCGTCATGCTGTCCGGCCGCCCCGCCTCCACACAGAACTCCACCAATCCGTCAGAGGCGAAACTCTCATGGAGCGTCCGCAGAACCTTGTCGAAAACATCGTCCGGCAAGCTCGTCGGCGTACCGCCGCCGACGTAGATATTCTGCACGCGGAAGCCATACTGCGCGACCGCTTCACGCACGGCGACAAGATCGCGAAAAAAAACCTCTGTGAACCGCCGGAGCATTTTCTCTCCCGGCAGCACAAAGGCGGGAAAAGAACAATACAGGCACCGCGACGGACAAAACGGAATTCCCGCGTAAATGCTGACCGTACGGGAATCACTTTGCCCTAAAAACGGCCTTTGATAAATCGAGCTGTCCACGAGCAACGCTGCCTTATCTTCGCCGACGCCGTAATCCTTGCGAAGCCGCTCCATGATATCGACGCGGGAAAGTCCCGCGTCCAGCCACCGATGAACAATCTTTGAAGGACGCACGCCGTAGAGAATCCCCCAAGGCGCCTCCGGCAGAGAAAGTTCTTCGCGAAGCAGCTTATAAAAATTCAGCTTGATCAGCCGGTGACGCTCCGATCTCGGATTTTCTCCTTCACGGGCGATGTCCTCCGTCGAGCGTCGCATCATCGTCCCGTCTGCGCCGACAAAAACGGCTTCCGTGCAGACATGAAGCGGATTCCCCTCCGTCGTCTCATTCCGCACGGCAATCTCTTTGAAAGCAACGTCCTCGTTTGCCACCGAAATACGGTACAGGTCGAGAACTTCTCGGAGCACCTTTACGACGACCTGCTCGTCGCTGTCAATCGTGAATTTCCGGATATGCACGCCTTATTGGCACTCCCGGCAATAGCCGTAAAACTTGACCTGATGGTCGACAATCTTGAAGCCGGATTTCTTGCAAATATCCTTTTCCAGCTTATCCAGGAGATCGTCCTGAAACTCGAACACCTTGCCGCACTTCATGCAAATCATATGATGATGCTGGTGCTCGTCCGGCGTCATCGTCCCAACCTCATAGCGGCTGCACCCGTCGCCGAACTCCATCTTCTGCAGGATGCCCAGTTCCGCCAAAAGATCAAGACTGCGGTAGACCGTTGCCAGCCCTATATCCATAGATTGCTCGCGCAAAATCCCGTAAACGTCTTCCGCGCTCAAATGCTCTCCCGGATGCTCGATAAACACCTTCAGCACGGTGCGCCGCTGCGTCGTCAGCTTGTGCTTGCGCGCCTGCAGACGCTGCTTCAGTACATCCATCGTCACTTTTTCCGGCATCGGATGACCCCCTCGCTTTAAAATTCATATAAGAATTATTTTACCCTACAAGCCCGCGTTTTGCAATATCAGTGTTTCCTTAAAACTCAATTCCTAACTGCGCTTTGATTCCTTGTTGAAACGGATGCTTGATAAGCTTCATTTCCGTAACGAGATCCGCAGCTTCGACAATTTCCGGCTGCGCGTCCCTCCCTGTCAAAACCAAATGCAGCGAATCCGGCTTCTTTTGAAGTAACTTCAGCACATCTTCCGTTTCAATCAGCCCAAACTTGACCGCATAATTGATCTCGTCCAAGATGACGAGATCCCATTCGCCGGAAACTATCGCTTCCTCCGCAACCGACAACGCTTCTCTGGCAGCCGCGATATGCTCTTCTTTATGAGCCTCGTCTCGCCGCGTGAACCCCCGACCGCATTGACGGACCTCAATTGTCGGACGCGCTTTTCTCAAAGCGTCAATCGCCTGTAACTCTCCATATTTTTGTCCGCCTTTGATGAATTGCAAGATCAGAACACGAAGGCCTCCGCCCCACGCACGAAGCGCAAGCCCCAATGCAGCGGTCGTTTTTCCTTTGCCTTCGCCCGTATGGACGATGATAAGCCCTTGCTTCCCCATCCGACGCATCTCCCTTCGATCCGCACGACAAAAGACAAAACCCCGCCGCCTTCTTAATTAAGGCGGCGGGGAATATCTGCCCTGCCTACAGTGAACAGAAAGTGACCGCCCAGAGAATTACACAAGCTCCAACACAGCCATCGGCGCCGCGTCTCCACGACGGGGGCCAAGCTTCAGGATGCGCGTATAGCCTCCCTGACGATCCTTGTATTTTTCTGCGATTTCATCGAACAGCTTTCTGACTACTTCCTCGTCATAAAGGCGAGAGATTGCCGTACGGCGCGCAGCGAGATCGCCGCGTTTCGCCAGCGTGATGAGCTGATCCGCAAGGCCGCTCACTTCTTTCGCCTTGGCCTCCGTCGTCTCGATCCGGCCATGCCGGAAAAAGGAGGTCAGAACGCTGCGGAAGAGCGCTTTGCGCGCGCTGGAATCGCGTCCCAATTTTCTGTACATGGATTTCCCTCTTTCCTTTGTTAATTATTCCCCTTGCGAAAGAGCCAAGTTCAGCTCCTGCAGTTTTTTCTTGACTTCCTCAAGCGACTTGCGCCCAAGATTGCGAACCTTCATCATATCTTCTTCCGTCTTCTCCGTCAGATCCGCAACCGTGTTGATATTGGCGCGTTTCAGGCAGTTATAGGAACGGACGGAAAGATCGAGATCCTCGATAGTCATTTCGAGGACTTTCGCGGTATCATTTTCCTGCGTCTCAAGGAACGTTCCTTCCTCTTCTTCCTCTTCCTCGGTCAGCCCCGCCATATTCTGGAAGAGCTTCAGATGCATAATCAATATGCTGGCCGCCTTGCTGATCGCTTCCTCCGGACGAATGGAACCGTTCGTCCAAACCTCCAACGTCAGCTTGTCATAGTCGGTAACATTGCCGACGCGCGTGTCAGTGACCGTATAATTGACGCGAAGAATCGGTGAAAAGATAGAATCAATAGGAATGACGCCAATCACATGATCCGGCTTCTTGTTCTTATCAGCCGGAACATAACCGCGGCCGCGCTCCACCGTCATTTCCATATGAAGCGAACCGTCTTCGTTGAGCGTCGCAATATGAAGTTCCGGATTCAGGATTTCAACATCCGAATCCACGGTGATATCGGCAGCCGTGACCTCTTGCGCGCCCTCTACGTCAAGACGAATTGTTTTCGGCTCGTCGGAATACATCTTGAGGCACAAGGATTTCAGGTTCAGGATAATATTCGTGACGTCGTCACGAACGCCCGGAATCGTTGAAAATTCGTGAAGCACGCCGTCAATGCTGATAGCTGTGATGGCCGCGCCCTGCAAAGAGGAAAGGAGAATCCGACGCAGGCTGTTGCCAAACGTCGTACCGTATCCACGCTCCAGCGGTTCGCAGACGAATTTTCCATAGCGACTGTCTTCGCTGATTTCCACGATCTCGATTTTAGGCTTCTCAATTTCGACCATCTGGAACACCCTCCCCAATAATTCAATGCACTTGGAATAAAAGCAACTTCGAATACAATGAAATTATTTGGAGTAGAGCTCGACGATTGCCTGTTCGCTTACCGGCACGTCAATCTCCTCGCGATTCGGGAAACGAGTTACCTTGCCGGCAAGATTGGACGCATCGGCCTCCAGCCAAGCCGGAACGCTCAAAGCGCTGTAATTCTCAGCCAACGTCTTGAAAAAAGCGTTGGAACGGCTTTTCTCCGAAACGGCTACCGCGTCGCCCTCATAAACAAGCGCAGACGGAATGTCGAGACGTTTGCCGTTGACAGTGATATGCCCGTGACGAACGATCTGACGAGCCTGACGACGCGTAGACGCAAGACCGAGCCGAAATACTACGTTATCAATGCGACGCTCCAAAAGCTTCAGCAAATTTTCACCCGTGACGCCCTGCATCTTCTTGGCCTTGTCATAATAGCCGCGGAACTGCTTTTCCATGACGCCGTATATGAATTTCGCCTTCTGCTTCTCCTTCAGCTGAAGACCATACTCGCTGACTTTGCGATTCGTACGCTTCGGCTGACGCTTCGATTTCTTGGAAAGGCCGAGCACCGCCGGCTCGATGCCGAGCGCGCGGCACCGTTTGAGGCTTGCCACTCTATCAATTGCCATCTATTTCTGCACCCCCTATTATACCCTTCTCCGCTTCGGCGGGCGGCACCCGTTGTGCGGAATCGGCGTTACGTCTTTAATCATGTTGACCTCGAGGCCCGTCGCCTGCAAGGAGCGGATAGCGGCCTCGCGTCCCGCGCCCGGTCCCTTGACGTAAACCTCGACCTGCTTGAGGCCATGCTCCATGGCGGCCTTCGCCGCCGTCTCCGCTGCCATCTGAGCAGCGAACGGCGTGGATTTACGAGAACCGCGGAATCCAAGCCCGCCGGCGCTGGCCCAAGAGAGCGCGTTGCCGTTCTTGTCCGTCAGCGTGACAATCGTATTGTTGAACGTAGAGCTGATATGCGCTACGCCGTATTCTACATTCTTACGGTCTTTTTTCTTCGTACGAACAGCTTTCTTTACTGCCAAAGTCTATCCCTCCCTTAATCCTTTTTCTTTCCTGCAATCGTCTTTCTCGGTCCCTTACGCGTACGGGCGTTATTCTTCGTATTCTGCCCGCGAACCGGAAGGCCGAGACGATGACGACGACCGCGATAGCAGCCGATCTCGACGAGACGCTTGATATTGAGCGAAGTCTCGCGGCGGAGATCACCTTCCACCATCACGTCGCGGTCAATCAACTCACGAAGCTTCACAACTTCATCTTCCGTAAGATCCCGAGTGCGGGTATCGGGATTGATCCCGCCCTCCGCAAGGAGCTTCTTGGAAGTCGTCAAGCCGATTCCATAGATGTATGTCAAAGCAATTTCAATTCGTTTGTCACGCGGCAAATCGACGCCGGCAATTCGTGCCATAAAACGAGCACCTCCTTTTCTTAACCTTGTCTCTGCTTATGCTTCGGATTTTCGCAAATGACCATGACGCGGCCTTTGCGCTTGATAACTTTGCATTTTTCACAAATTGGCTTCACGGAAGGCTTCACTTTCATTGTGTTTTTCCTCCTTTTCTTTCCTGTACGCCTTTCCCCTTATTTAAAACGATAAGTTATGCGGCCACGGGTCAAGTCGTACGGTGTAAGCTCAATCGTGACCTTATCTCCAGGCAGGATGCGAATGAAATTCATGCGGATCTTACCTGAAACATGCGCCAAAACGACATGGCCGTTTTCGAGTTCGACCTGAAACATCGCATTGGGCAATGCCTCAAGTACTTTCCCTTCCACTTCAATAACATCTTGCTTGGACATCAGTTCTGCTCCTTATGTTTGTCAAAGCCCTGCATAACGGTCTGCATCTCGCTTCCTGCAACCGTCATTTCCCAAGGCACGAGGTTATATCGGCAAAAACCTTGCTCATCTCTTGGCTTCCGTCAATCTCGCTGTAAAGCCCCGCCTTTTGATAATGGCTGATGAGCGGCTTTGTCTGCGCATCGTAGACCGAAAGACGATTCTTCATCGTCTCCTCGCTGTCGTCCGCGCGCTGGTACGTTTCGCCTCCACACTCGTCGCACACCCCGTCGATCTTCGACGGATTGAAACGGATATGGTAGGCCGCGCCGCATTTTTTGCAGACGCGCCGTCCAACCGCACGCTCGATAAGTGCGCTTGAAGGGACGCTGATGTCCACGGCTCGGGTCAGATGAATCGAAAGCTCTTTCAAAATCCCGTCCAACGCATCCGCCTGTTCAACCGTCCGCGGAAAACCGTCGAGAATAAAACCGTTTGCACAGTCCGGCTTTTGAAGTCGTTCCCGAACAATTCCGATCGTAATCTCATCGGGAACAAGCTGTCCGGCGTCCATGCAGGCCTTCGCTTTCTTGCCGAGCTCCGTGCCTTCCTTCACCGCCGCACGGAACATATCGCCCGTGGAAATATGGGGAATCCCATATTCCTTGACCAGCTTGGCCGCCTGCGTGCCCTTGCCCGCACCCGGCGGTCCCATTAACAGGATATACATATTCATCCTCCCTCACCTCATTTCATAAAGCCCTGATAATGACGCATCACTACCATGGCCTCAATCTGCTTCATCGTGTCGAGGGCGACGCCGACGACAATCAGAAGCGCCGTTCCGCCGAAGTAAACGCCTTCGATATGCGTCGCACCCGCGACCATATTCGGCAGGATAGCGATAAAGGCCAAGAAGAATGCTCCCGCAAGCGTAATGCGGGTTAAAACACGATCTAAATAATCTTCGGTAGGCTTGCCCGGCCGAATACCGGGGATAAACCCGCCGTATTTTTTAAGATTTTCCGCCATGTCCGGTATCTTTACCGTCACCGCAGTATAAAAATATGTGAAGAAAAGAATTAACAGCGCGTACAGCGTCGTTTGAAGCGGCGTTCCCCATGCAAAATAACTGGCAACCGTCTTTACCCATGGCACGTCAATAAACTGCGCCACTGTCACCGGAAACATCAGCACCGACGATGCGAAGATAATCGGTATGACGCCGGCCTGATTGACCTTCAACGGTATATGGCTCGAATGACCGCCGTAGGCTCTCGATCCAACCACCCGCTTTGCATAAGAAATCGGAATTCTTCGATGTGCTTCATGGATTAAAATAACGAATACCACCATCGCAATCGCAATCAGAGCAAAGAAGACCACATTTAAGGCACTAATCGTCCCCGCCTGCAAATACCTGTATATCCGTTCAATGTTTTTAGGCAAGGCCGCAACGATACCAGCAAAGATGATAAGCGAAATGCCGTTGCCTACCCCCTGCGCGGTCATCTGCTCGCCGACCCACATCAGGAACACCGTTCCAGCCGTCAGCGTAATGGCTATCACGAGAATCGAGGGAATTCCCGGATTCAGGATTGCATCCCGAAGTCCGATGGACATGCCGATTGCCTGCAAAAAGGCCAACGCGACAGTAAAATAGCGAGTGACCTGGGTCGTCTTTTTATGCCCTTCCTGCCCTTCCTTCGACCATTGCTCCAGCGTCGGTATTACGACTGTCAACAGCTGAATGATGATAGAGGCGTTGATATAGGGCGTAATGCTCATCGCAAAAATGGAAAACTTGCTTAAAGCGCCGCCGGAGAAGAGATCCAATAATCCGAAAAGATTGCCGCTGCTGAACAGCTGCTCAATAACGGCCGGATTCACGCCGGGAACCGGAATATGGGTCCCCATCCTAAATATGGCAAACATAATCAGGGTGAACGTGATTTTCTGCCGAAGTTCGGGAATCCTGTAGATGTTCGAGAGGGCTGAAAGCACCTCAGATCACCTCTACTTCCCCACCTGCCGCTTTAATCTTATTCTCCGCCGTTTTCGTAAAGCCGTTGGCTTTCACCGTCAACTTCTTCGTCAATTCTCCATTGCCGAGAATGCGGACGCCGTCGCAGACATTCTTCAAAATCCCTTCCTCAATCAGAGCGACCGGATCAACCACCGCGCCGTCGTCAAAACGATTCAGAGAGGAAACGTTGACCTCGGCGTACTCCTTCGCGAAGATATTCTTAAATCCGCGCTTCGGAAGCCGACGATACAGAGGCATCTGCCCGCCTTCAAAGCCGGTACGGACGCCGCCGCCGGAGCGGGAATTCTGTCCTTTCTGTCCGCGGCCGGCCGTCTTGCCAAGGCCGCTTCCAAGGCCGCGTCCCCTGCGGGTACGCGTCTTTCTCGAGCCCGGCGCAGGGCTCAGTTCATGTAATTTCATCAATTGTACCTCCTGCTCCTCACTCGTCAACCTCTTCGACCGTCACCAAGTGCCTGACCTTGTGAAGCTGTCCACGGATAGCCTCATTGTCCGGCAGGACGGAAGAAGAATTCATTTTACCCAAGCCCAAGGACTGCACGGTCTTCCTCTGTGTCTGAGGCCGTCCGATAACGCTGCGGGTAAGGGTAACTTTCAGTTTTGCCATTGAAATTTCCTCCTTAACCCAAAAGTTCCTTGACGGACTTGCCGCGAAGCGCGGCGACTTCATCGGCCCGCTTCAGCTGGCTGAGGCCTGTCAGCGTCGCCCGAACCATGTTGTTCGGATTGGACGAGCCAAGTGATTTCGTCAAAATATCACGGATGCCAGCCAATTCAAGCACCGCACGCGCCGGGCCACCGGCGATAACGCCGGTACCTTTGGCAGCCGGCTTCAAAAGCACACGGCCTGCGCCGAAAATACCGATAATCTCATGAGGAATCGTGTGGTCGCGAAGCGCGACTTCGATCAGATGCTTCTTCGCATCCTCTACGCCTTTGCGAATCGCCTCGGGAACCTCGCCTGCCTTGCCAAGGCCGACGCCGACTTTGCCTTTTTCATTACCAACAACGACCAGAGCGCTGAAGGAAAAACGACGTCCGCCCTTGACGACTTTCGCAACACGGTTTATATATACAACCTTCTCCTGGAATTCCGGAGTTTCGTTGTCCATCCTAGCCATTCATTTACCTCCTTTGCAAGATCAGAATTTCAGACCCGCTTCACGGGCAGCCTCAGCGAGGGCAGCGACACGGCCGTGATAAATATATCCGCCGCGGTCGAACACGACATTCTCGATTCCCTTGCCCAGCGCTTTCTTTGCGACAGCCGTTCCTACCGCTTTCGCGGCTTCCACATTTCCGCCGTAACCGTTGAAATCCTTGTCCTTGGAGCTTGCGGCTACCAAGGTAACGCCATGCACATCATCGATGACCTGAGCATAGATGTTGCTCAGACTGCGAAACACATTCAGGCGCGGGCATTCCGGCGTTCCCGAGATGCGATTGCGCACGCGGAGATGGCGCTTCTTGCGAAGCTTATTCTTATCTGCCTTATGCAGCATACGAAATACTCCTTTCTATCATAAATCGCGATTATTTCTTACCCTTTGCGCCAGCCTTGCCGACCTTGCGGCGGATATGCTCGCCCTCGTACTTGATACCTTTGCCCTTATAAGGCTCCGGCGCACGCAGGGAGCGAATCTTCGCGGCCATCGCACCGACTTCTTCTTTGCTCGCGCCCGTAACGACAATCTTGTTCGCCGCAGGAGCGTCCAGCGTAATGCCTTTCGGCGGCTCAACGATAACCGGATGAGAGAAGCCCAGCGACAAATTCAGGTTGTTGCCCTGCTTGACCGCCCTATAACCGACGCCGTTAATCTCAAGGTTCTTCGTGAACCCGGTCGTGACGCCAATCACCATATTATTGATCAGCGTGCGCGTGAGACCGTGCAGCGACTTATGTTTCTTTTCCTCCGAAGGACGTTCCACTTTGACCTGTCCGTCTTCCATCGTGACCTTCATATCTTTGTGGAGCGTACGGCTCAGCTCGCCCTTCGGCCCTTTGACCGTAACTTTATTGTCATCGCCGATCGTCACGTTGACGTTCGACGGAATCACAATCGGTGTGTTACCAATTCGAGACATCTGTACACCTCCCAGTTCTTCCTTTTATTACCAAACGTAAGCGATTACCTCGCCGCCAAGGCCTATCTTACGAGCCTGTTTGTCGCTCATGATACCCTTGGACGTAGAGATAATGGCGATTCCAAGGCCTCCCAGCACCTTCGGGAGTTCCGCATGCTTCGCATACATACGAAGCCCCGGCTTCGAAATGCGCTTGATGCCGGAAATCACCTTTTCACGCTGCGGACCGTATTTGAGCGTCAGCGTCAGGACGCCCTGCTTGTTGTTCTCGGTAAAGGTGAAATCCTTGATGAAGCCTTCCTCTTTCAGGACGGAAGCAATCGCCTTCTTGATTTTGGAACCGGGAATTTCTACTTTATCGTGTAAAACCGAGTTTGCATTGCGCAAACGCGTAAGCATATCTGCAATAGGATCAGTCATTGTCATAAATCGATATCCTCCTTTCTTTCGAGTTCAATGTTACCAGCTTGCTTTTGTCACTCCAGGAATCGCGCCGGCATAGCTCTGCTCACGGAAGCAGATGCGGCACATTTCAAACTTACGGATATAACCGTGCGGACGGCCGCAAATCTTGCATCTGTTGTATTTACGGACCTTGAATTTCGGCTCACGGCTCCACTTTTCAATCATAGCCTTTTTGGCCACAATCAGATACCTCCTTCGTACCCAGATAACACGTTCCAGTTTCGGAACGTCTTTTCACACTTCCCTACGACGAATCAGGCGCCGAACGGCATTCCCATCAACTGCAGCAGCTCGCGGGCTTCTTCGTCTGTTTTGGCCGTCGTCACGATGACAACGTTCATTCCACGAATCTTGTCGATTTTATCGTAATCGATTTCCGGGAAAATCAGCTGCTCCTTGAGGCCGACCGAGTAATTACCGCGACCGTCGAAAGCTTTCGGGCTGACGCCGTGGAAATCGCGAACACGCGGAAGCGCGACGTTCATGAACTTATCCAGGAACTGGTACATACGCGAACCGCGAAGCGTAACCTTCGCGCCGATTGCCATTCCCTCACGGATTTTCCATGTAGCGATGGACTTTTTCGCCCGAGTCACAATCGGCTTCTGTCCAGAAATAATCGTGAGATCGCTGACAGCCGCCTCAAGTGCCTTCGGATTGCCGACTGCCTCGCCGACGCCCATATTGATGATGACTTTTTCCAGCTTCGGAAGCTGCATAACGTTTGTATAACCGAACTTCTTCGTCAATTCGGGAACGACTTCCTTCGTGTACTTTTCCTTCAATCTATCCACTTATGCTCCTCCTTTCCCTAATTATTTCGCCTCGTCGATCAGCTCGCCGCACTTCTTGCAGGCGCGAACGAACTTGTCGCCCACGAGCTTCTTGCCCGTACGCGTCGGCTTCTTGCAAGCCGGGCAGACCACCATAACCTTCGAAGCGTTGAGCGGGGCTTCCTTCGTCAGAATGCCGCCCTGCGGAGCCTTCTGGCTCGGCTTCGTGTGGCGCTTGACCTTGTTAATCCCCTCGACGATGACCTTGCCTTTCTTCGGCATCGCCTCGATGATCTTTCCCTGCTGCCCCTTATCCTTGCCGGACAATACGACGACCGTATCGCCCTTCTTGACATGCAAATGATTGTTCAGCGACAAAATAGCACCTCCTCGCTCTTAAAGCACTTCCGGCGCCAACGAAACGATCTTCATGAAATCCTTCTCGCGGAGCTCACGGGCCACCGGACCAAAAATACGCGTGCCGCGCGGCGTATTATCATCTTTAATGATAACGGCCGCATTTTCATCAAAACGGATGTAGGAGCCGTCCGGACGGCGCAGTCCTTTTACACTGCGAACGACGACAGCCTTGACGACCTCGCCTTTCTTGACCATCCCGCCGGGCGCAGCCGACTTGACCGCAGCGACGATAATATCACCGATATTCGCGTACTTACGGTACGAGCCGCCCATAACACGGATGCACATAATTTCTTTTGCGCCGGTGTTATCTCCGACATTCAGCATGGTTTGCTGCTGAATCATGTTTCTGCCTCCTTCTTGGATATCGCAAAACGGCTTATTTCGCGCGCTCTACGATCTTTACGATTCTCCAACGCTTGTCTTTGGAGAGCGGGCGCGTCTCCATTATTTGGACGACGTCGCCGACATGGGCGTCGTTATTTTCATCGTGCGCCTTGAAGCGCGCGGTTTTCTTGACTGCCTTTTTATAAAGCGCGTGGCGCTCGATGTCCTCGACGGCGACGACGACCGTCTTCTCCATCTTGTCGCTGACGACTTTACCGACGCGCGTCTTACGAGTATTTCTTTCCTCGCTCATCTTAGAAAGCCTCCTTCCCTATCTGTCCGACCTGAATCAGGCCTTGAGTTCCTGCTCGCGCTGGATCGTCTTGATGCGTGCGATGGATTTCTTTACCTCGCGAATCCGCATCGGGTTTTCAAGCTGACCCGTAGCATGCTGGAACCGAAGATTAAACAGCTCTTCTTTCAGGGAAGCAACTTTTTGGTTAAGCTCGCCGGCGCTCATATCACGTATCTCTTTAACCTTCATTTACTTCACCGCCCTCTTGCTGCTCTTCCCCACGCTTGACGAATTTCGTCTTGATGGGGAGCTTATGGCCGGCAAGACGCATGGCTTCTTTCGCCACCTCTTCGGTGATTCCGTCCATCTCGAACAGAATGCGTCCCGGCTTGACGACGGCCACCCAGTATTCCGGCGACCCCTTGCCGCTACCCATACGCGTCTCGGCAGGCTTCGCCGTAACCGGCTTATCCGGAAAAATCTTGATCCATACTTGACCGCCGCGCTTGATGTAGCGCGTCATAGCAATACGCGCCGCCTCAATCTGCCGGTTCGTGACCCAAGCCGGCTCCAACGCCATCAGGCCGAACTGGCCATGCGCCACCGTATTGCCGCGATGTGCGCGGCCTTTCATGCGACCGCGGAACTGCTTGCGGTATTTTACTCTTTTCGGCAATAACATTTTATGCCTCGCTCCTTTCAGCCTGAGCAGCCGGAACGGCCTGCTTCTTCTCTGGAAGGACTTCGCCCTTGAAAATCCAAACCTTTACGCCGATACGGCCGTAAGTCGTGGCGGCTTCCGCCGTTCCATAATCGATATCGGCGCGAAGCGTATGAAGAGGAATGCTCCCCTCGCGATAAGACTCGGTCCGTGCGATTTCCGCGCCGCCAAGGCGACCGCTTACCATGATCTTTACGCCCTTCGCGCCCGCGCGCATCGTACGACCCACGCAGGACTTCATCGCGCGACGGAACGCAATACGACGTTCCAGCTGACTCGCGACATTCTCCGCAACGAGCTTCGAAGACAGGTCCGGAGACTTGACCTCCGCGATATCGATATCGACGCGTTTCTTCGTCAGTTTCTTCAATTCACCCTTAATCTTCTCAATCCCGGACCCCTGCCGGCCGATAACCATGCCCGGCTTCGCCGTGTGGATCGTAAGGCGGAGACGATTCTTCAGGCGCTCTGTCTCAACTCTCGCAATGCCCGCATCTTTCAGGCTCTTCATCAGTTCCGTGCGGATGCGGATATCTTCATGCAAATTCTCTGCATAATCCTTGCCGGCAAACCACTTAGCATCCCAAGTCTTTACAATGCCCAAGCGCATACCATGCGGATTAACTTTCTGACCCAATACGTTTCCCCTCCTTCTTACCGTTCTGCAACGACGACCGTGACATGCGACGTCCGCTTGAAGATGCTGAACGCCTGCCCACGGGAACGCGGATGAATCCGTTTCAGCGTCGGTCCCTGATCTACATAAGCCGACGAGATATAGAGCTTGTCCACATTCATGTCAAAATTATTTTCCGCATTCGCGACCGCCGATTTCAACACTTTTTCTATGACGTCCGCACCGACCTTCGGCGTAAACTTCAGGATTGCGAACGCGTCAGCCACATTTTTTCCGCGAATCAGGTTCATCACGACGCGAACCTTGCGCGGAGCAATGCGAACATACTTTGCTACTGCTTTTGCTTCCATGAAGGCTTCTCCTTTCCTGGATTATTTCAGATCTGTCTTTTTCTCCGAGCCGGCATGGCCTTTGTAAGTACGCGTCGGCGCAAATTCGCCGAGCTTATGGCCGACCATGTCCTCAGTGATATAAACAGGAACGTGCTTACGCCCGTCATGCACTGCAATCGTGTGGCTGACGAATTCGGGAAGAATCGTCGAGCTGCGCGACCACGTCTTGAGAACTTTCTTCTCATTTGCATCGTTCAGAGCCGTAATTCTCTTGAACAGGCGCTCTTCCACAAAAGGCCCCTTCTTAACCGATCTTGACAAAGTGTGTATCCTCCCTTCAAGCCGACGCCCCGAAAGCGCGGCCCGGCATTACTTGCGCCTCTTGACGATAAATTTATCCGAAGGTTTCTTGCGACGGGTCTTCGCGCCCATCGCGCATTTGCCCCATTTCGTGACCGGATGCTTGCGGCCGACCGGGCTGCGGCCCTCGCCGCCGCCATGCGGATGGTCGTTCGGGTTCATCGCGACGCCGCGGTTCGACGGGCGAATGCCCATCCAGCGGGAACGACCCGCCTTGCCGATCGTGATATTCTCATGCTCGAGGTTTCCGACCGTACCAATGGTGGCGCGGCAGTTGATATGCACCTTGCGAAGCTCGCCGGACGGCATCCTGAGAAGCGCATAATCGCCCTCTTTAGCCATCAGCTGCGCGCTGGTTCCGGCTGAGCGAGCAAGCTGTGCGCCCTTGCCGATTTTCATCTCGATGTTGTGAATCGTAGTACCTACCGGGATGTTCTTCAACGGAAGCGCATTGCCCGGCTTGATATCCGCGTCCGGACCGGAGACGACCTTATCGCCGACCTTGAGTCCGTTTGGAGCAATGATGTAGCGCTTTTCGCCGTCCGCATAATTGAGGAGTGCGATACGCGCGCTGCGGTTCGGATCGTACTCGATTGTCGCGACGACGGCGGGAATCCCATCCTTCGTACGCTTGAAGTCGATAATACGATACCGGCGCTTGTGGCCGCCGCCCTGATGGCGAACGGTCAATTTGCCCTGCTGGTTGCGGCCGCCATGCTGTTTCAGGCGCGTGACCAGCGACTTTTCCGGCTTATCTGTCGTGATCTCGTCGAACGAGGCCACGGTCATGAATCTTCTGCCTGCCGAATAAGGCTTGAAACTCTTGATTGCCACTAAATTTCCCTCCTTTGCCGAAACTTACGCCTCAAAGAACTGGATCGTCTCGCCGGGCGCAAGCTTCACGATTGCTTTCTTGTAGCTCGGACGACGGCCGACGCTACGGCCGACGCGTTTCTTCTTGCCCGTGACGTTCATCGTGTTGACGGAAACGACCTTGACGTTAAATATTTCGGCAACTGCTTGGGCAACCTGTATCTTGTTCGCCCTCTTGTCGACCGCGAACACATACTTGCCTTCCTCCATCATCTCGGTGGATCTCTCCGTGACGAGCGGACGGAGCAGGATATCGCGTGCTTCCATTATGCGAGCACCTCCTCGATCCGGGCAACGGCGTCCTTCGTGACGAACAGCTTGTCATGATTCAGGATGTCATAGACGTTCAAGCCCGTCGTGTTGATAGCCTTGACGCCCGGAATATTGCGGGAAGAGCGCTCTACATTTTCGGCCTCTTCCGCCGTGATGATCAATGCCTTGTTGTCGATTTCAAAAGTCTGAAGAAGTTTCACGACTTGTTTCGTCTTCGGCGCCTCAAAATCGAGAGCATCCAAAACGAAAAGATTGTCTTCCTGTACTTTATCCGAAAGCGCGCACTTGATGGCAAGGCGACGCTGCTTACGCGGCATGCTGAAAGCGTAAGAACGCGGATGCGGTCCAAAAACCGTGCCGCCGCCGACCCACAGCGGGGAACGACGCGAACCGCTGCGTGCGCGGCCGGTGCCTTTCTGCTTCCAAGGCTTACGCCCGCCGCCGCGGACAAACGCGCGGGTTTTCGTGGCGTGCGTGCCGAGCCGCTGGGACGCGAGCTGCATGACGACCGCCTGATGAAGGAGTCCGCCGTTGACTTCCACGCCGAAAACATTATCATTCAACTCAATATCGCCGACCTGCTTGCGGTCGATATTGTAAACTGCTACCTTAGGCATAACTGAGCATATCCTCCTTCCGATGATTATTTAGTCGGTTTGACCGTTTCTTTTATAATGAGGAACCCTTTCTTCGGGCCCGGAACAGCTCCCTTGATGAGGAGCAGATTGCGATCCGCGTCCACCTTAACCAACGTAAGCCGCTGCACCGTGACGCGCTCATGGCCCATGTGACCAGGGAGTTTCTTACCTTTCAATACGCGTCCGCCGTGACCGCTGATCATCGCGCCCGTTGAACCCGGCTCACGATGGGATTTGGAACCGTGCCCCATGGGGCCGCGAGCGAAGCCGTGACGCTTGACCGTACCGGCAAACCCCTTGCCCTTGGAAACGCCTGTAACGTCCACGAGCTGACCTGCCTCAAAAATATCGACGCCGATTTTGTCGCCGACTTTATATTCAGAAGGAGCCGCAAGCCGCATTTCGCGAATGAATTTGACCGGATCGACCCCGGCCTTGTCAAAACGCCCCTTCAATGGTTTCGTAAGATGTTTTTCCTTGATTTCACCGAAGCCAAGCTGGACCGCATTGTAGCCGTCGCTCTCTTCCGTCTTGCTCTGAATCACGACATTGTTGCCGGATTCAATGACCGTCACCGGAACGACCTGTCCTTCCTCGGTGAAAATCTGCGTCATACCGAGTTTTCTACCTAAAATCGCTTTAGACATTATCCCACCCCCTCTTACAGCTTGATCTCGATGTCAACGCCAGCCGGAAGATCGAGATGCGTCAAAGCATCGACGGTCTTGGGAGACGCCTCGAGGATGTCGATGAGACGCTTATGCGTACGCATCTCAAACTGTTCACGCGAATCCTTATTGACATGCGGGGAACGAAGAATCGTATATACATTCTTCTCTGTGGGAAGCGGAATCGGGCCGGAAACCATAGCTCCCGTCCGCTTTGCGGTCTCGACGATCTTGACCGCGCTCTGATCCAGTGCTTTATGGTCGTAAGCCTTCAAACGAATTCTGATCTTCTGTTGCTTAGACAAAACCTTTTCCTCCTTATCGCCCGGATTCAAGACCCGGACAGTTCTCTGCGCCAGTTACCCCGTTAACATGCTGGCAAATTGATTCTTCCATGAAAAATCAATTTGCCAACATGCCAGAGCGGGCAATCTGCCGCATCATCGCATGAAAACCAAAGTCTTATGCAAAGCCTTAGATAAGGGCGGCGCAAACGCCGCCCTTATTGCAAAGGCCGTTATTCAGTTGATTACTCCTCGATTTCCGTAACGCTGCCCGCGCCGACCGTACGGCCGCCCTCACGGATAGCGAAGCGGAGACCCTTCTCGATAGCGATCGGGGTGATCAGCTCGACGTCCATCTCGATGTTGTCGCCGGGCATAACCATCTCAGTGCCCTCGGGGAGCTTGATGACGCCCGTCACGTCCGTCGTACGGACATAGAACTGCGGGCGATAGTTGGAGAAGAACGGCGTATGGCGGCCGCCCTCTTCCTTCGTCAGGACGTAAACCTGCGCCTTGAATTTCGTATGCGGATGAATGGAACCCGGCTTCGCGAGAACCTGACCACGCTCGATCTCGGTACGGTCAATACCACGGAGCAGAGCGCCGATGTTGTCGCCGGCAACAGCGGAATCCAGCGTCTTGCGGAACATCTCGATACCGGTAACCGTCGTCTTCTTCGGCTCGTCCTGCATACCGACGATATGGACTTCCTCACCGAGCTTCAGCTCGCCGCGCTCGACGCGGCCCGTGGCGACCGTGCCGCGGCCCGTGATCGTCATGACGTCCTCAACCGGCATCAGGAACGGCTTCTCGGTGTCGCGCTGCGGGGTCGGGATGTACTCGTCAACAGCGTCCATCAGCTTGATGATATTCTCCTGCTGCTCTTTGTCGCCCTCGAGAGCCTTCAGAGCGGAGCCGGAAACCACCGGAATCTCGTCGCCGGGGAACTCATACTCGGTCAGGAGGTCGCGAACCTCCATCTCAACGAGCTCGAGGAGCTCGGGATCGTCGACCTGGTCGACCTTATTCAGGAACACAACGATAGCCGGAACGCCGACCTGGCGGGCGAGCAGGATATGCTCGCGAGTCTGCGGCATCGGGCCGTCAGCCGCGCTGACGACGAGGATCGCACCGTCCATCTGAGCGGCGCCGGTGATCATGTTCTTGACATAATCGGCGTGGCCCGGGCAGTCAACGTGCGCATAGTGACGCTTGTCCGTCTGATACTCGACGTGCGCCGTGTTGATCGTGATACCGCGCTCGCGCTCCTCCGGAGCCTTATCAATCATGTTGTAATCCATGAAGTCCGCGTTGCCCTTTTCAGCAAGCACCTTCGTGATTGCAGCCGTCAGCGTCGTCTTACCATGATCGACGTGACCAATCGTGCCGATGTTAACGTGGGGTTTGCTTCTGTCAAACTTCTGCTTTGCCATTTCCGTAATTTCCTCCCTTATTCGCCTTTGTTTTTGGATACTATTGCATCGGATATATTTTTAGGAACCTCATCGTAGAAGGAAACCTCCATCGAATAGTTCCCTCGGCCCTGTGTCTTGGAGCGGAGATCTGTCGAATAACCAAACATCTCCGCCAGCGGCACCATCGCGTTGATGACCTGAGCGCCGTTTCTCGGCTCCATGCCCTCAATGCGTCCGCGCCGCGAATTCAGGTCTCCGATAACGTCGCCCATGTATTCCTCGGGGACGATGACTTCGACCTTCACATACGGCTCCAGAAGAACCGGATTTGCTTTCTCCGCGCCGTTCTTGAACGCCATCGAACCGGCGATCTTGAACGCCATTTCCGACGAGTCGACCTCGTGGAACGAACCGTCGTAAACCGTCGCCTTGATGTCCACCATCGGATACCCGGCGATAACGCCGTTCTCCATGGCTTCCTTGACGCCAGCCTCGATCGGGTTGATGAATTCCTTCGGAATCACGCCGCCGACAATCTTGTTCTCGAAGGCGAAGCCTTCGCCCGGCTGACGCGGCTCGAGTTCGAGCCAGCAGTGACCGTACTGACCATGACCGCCGGACTGACGAACGAAACGCCCTTCCGCCTTGACAGTCTTCCGAATCGTCTCGCGATAAGCGACCTGCGGGTTGCCCACCGTGCAGTCTACCTTGAACTCGCGGAGCATACGATCGACGATGATTTCCAGATGAAGCTCGCCCATACCGGAGATAATCGTCTGGCCCGTCTCGGCATCCGTATGAACGCGGAATGTCGGGTCTTCCTCGGCAAGGCGCTGGAGCGCGATGCCCATCTTCTCCTGATCGTCCTTCGTCTTCGGCTCCACCGCAACCGAAATAACCGGATCGGGGAAAACCATCGACTCAAGGATAATCGGCTTGTCTTCGTCGCAAAGCGTGTCTCCCGTCGTGGTATCCTTCAGGCCGACCGCCGCAGCGATGTCGCCGCTGTAAACTCTGTCGAGCTCCTTACGGTGATTCGCGTGCATCTGGAGGATACGTCCAAGACGTTCCTTCTTGCCTTTCGTCGAATTGTACACATAGGAGCCGCTCTCGCAAACACCGGAATATACGCGGAAGAACGCAAGCTTTCCGACATACGGGTCAGCCATAATCTTGAACGCGAGCGCCGCAAACGGCTCATCGTCACTCGAAGGACGGCTGTCTTCTTCTCCGGTGTCCGGATTTACGCCGCCGATCGGCGGGATATCCGTCGGAGCCGGCATGTAATCGATGACCGCATCCAGCATCGGCTGAACGCCTTTATTGCGATACGAAGTGCCGCAGGTCACCGGGCACATCTTGCAGGCGATGGTCGCCTTACGGATCGCCGCTTTGATTTCGGCTTCCGTCAACTCCTCGCCGCCGAGGTACTTCTCCATCAGCGCATCGTCGGTCTCGGCGACGGCTTCCAGCATTTTCTCCCGGTACTCCTCGGCCATGTCCTTCAATTCGTCCGGAATCGCAACCTCCGAACTGACCTTTCCGAGGTCATCCTCATAGATGATCGCGTCCATCTTTACGAGGTCGACCATACCTTTAAACGAATCCTCGACGCCGATCGGAATCTGGATTGCAACCGGATTCGCATGCAGGCGCTCCTGCATCATCTTGATGACGTTGAAGAAATCTGCGCCCGTCGTGTCCATCTTGTTGACGTACGCCATACGCGGAACGTTATATTTCTCCGCCTGCCGCCAGACGGTTTCCGTCTGCGGCTCCACACCGCCGCGCGCCGTCAGGACCGCAATCGCGCCGTCAAGGACGCGAAGCGAGCGTTCTACTTCGACCGTAAAGTCCACGTGGCCTGGCGTGTCAATGATGTTGATACGATGATCTTTCCAGTGGCACGTCGTCGCAGCCGAGGTAATCGTGATACCGCGTTCCTGCTCCTGATCCATCCAGTCCATCGTCGCAGCACCATCATGTACCTCGCCGATCTTGTGATTTACGCCCGTGTAGAAGAGAATGCGCTCCGTGGTCGTCGTCTTTCCGGCGTCAATGTGCGCCATGATGCCGATATTGCGAGTTTTTTCAAGCGAAAACTCTCTTCCCACTATTTATCTCTCCTTAAAACCATTGCGACAGCCGATTACCAACGGTAATGCGCAAACGCTTTGTTTGCCTCGGCCATCTTATGCGTGTCTTCCTTCTTCTTGACCGCCGCGCCCGTGTTATTGGCGGCGTCCATCAGCTCGGCGGAAAGACGCTCGTTCATCGTCTTTTCCCCGCGAAGCCGCGCGTAGTTGACAATCCAACGAATGCCGAGCGTCATGCGGCGGTCCGGACGGACCTCCACCGGCACCTGATAGTTGGCGCCGCCGACCCGACGCGCGCGAACTTCCAAAACCGGCATGACATTCTTCAGAGCCGTCTGGAAAACTTCCAGCGGATCCTTGCCCGTCTTGGCGCGGATTGTCTCGAAAGCGTCGTAAACGACGCGCTGCGCGACGCTCTTCTTGCCGGAAAGCATCACTTTATTGATAAATTTCGTAACCGTTTTATCGTGATACACGGGATCCGGCAGCACATCGCGCTTCGGTACTGAGCCTTTTCTTGGCATCAAAATCCCTCCTGCCCATCAATCTTCATATTTTATTTCTTTTTGGCACGCTTCGCGCCATATTTCGAGCGCCCCTGATTGCGATCCTGAACGCCCGCCGTATCCAGCGAGCCGCGAATCACATGGTAACGGACGCCCGGAAGATCCTTCACGCGCCCGCCGCGGATCAAAACGACGCTGTGCTCCTGAAGATTGTGGCCGATACCGGGAATATACGCGGTAACCTCGATGCTGTTCGTCAAACGAACACGAGCGACCTTTCGCAGGGCCGAGTTCGGCTTCTTCGGCGTCGTCGTATAGACGCGCGTGCAAACTCCGCGCTTCTGCGGGCAATTCTTGAGTGCCGGTGCTGTGGATTTCTCCTGCATGCTCTGTCTGCTTTTGCGGACCAACTGATTAATTGTAGGCATACATGCACCTCCTTCCTTCATATTGAAAATTTAATTTATCAAAACCCGACAAAACATCGGATTTTTAACATGTTTACTTCAAGGCCGCCGCCGCCGCGGAGCCGACCTCGATGGAGCAGGCCTTTCCGAGCTCCGCCATCGTCGCGCTCTCAACAAGCTCCACGCCGACGTTGGCGCACAGATCCTTCAAAGACCGCGTCACACGCTCATCCGCATCGCTGGCGACGAATACGCAAACTGCTTTTCCCTTGTTCACAGCCTTCGTAACCTGCTTCACGCCCGTCACATGCGTCATCGTCGCCAATGTTTCCAATGTCATTCGCGCCACGCCTCCTACCCCTGTCTGTGACCAAGCAGTACATATATTATCACCCGAAAAAATAAATGTCAACCCTTATTTTATTGGTTTTTTCATGCACACGCACCCGTGTGTGTCATAAACTGAAAAAGTCCTTGCAGCATAGACATTTCCAATAAATCACTAATAAAAATTAAAAAAATTGCTGCGAAGACATTTCAACAAAGAATTATGTTCCTTATATAATTAGTTTGCAATAGAACAAAAGGTTTTAATATCAACTTTTGCTTTTTTGATTGCATAAAAAAGGCCGCGTCGCCATCGAACGCAGCCTTTTGCCATAACCTTCAATATATATTAGGAAAGATTCTTCAAAACGTCTTTCACTACTTCCGCTACATGCTCCTTTGTGAAGCCGAAGTTTTTGAACAACGTGCCACCCGGGGCCGACGCGCCGAAACTCTCCATCGCCACGACTTTTCCGTCAAGGCCGACGTATCGCTCCCAGCCGAAGGACGAAAGCGCCTCCACCGACACGCGGGCTCGGATTTTTTGCGGCAGGATTTTCTCTCGGTAGGCCGCATCCTGCGCTTCGAAAAGCTCCATGCAGGGCATGCTTACGACCCGCGCATCGACGCCCTCCGCTTTCAAAATCGCCTGCGCCTCAACGGCCAGCGCTACTTCGGATCCGCTTGCGATCAGGATCGCGTCCGGCGCTTCCTTTTCGGAAGGCGAAACGATATAGGCGCCCTTCAAAGCGTCTTTGCCGCTGCCGGGAAGCTGCGGGAGATTCTGTCGGCTCAACACAAGCGCCGTCGGCGTTTCCTCGCTCGTCACGGCGAGTAGCCAACCCGCCGCCGTCTCGGTCGCGTCCGCCGGACGGAATACATTGATATTCGGCTGGGCGCGAAGCATAGCCAACTGCTCGATGGGCTCGTGGGTCGGCCCGTCTTCCCCGACGCCGATACTGTCATGAGTGAATACGTAGGTCACAGGCAGCTTCATCAACGACGCGAGACGAAGCATCGGCTTCGTGTAGTCGCTGAATACGAAAAACGTCGCCACATAGGGCCGAAGGCCGCCGTGCAGCGCGAGGCCGTTTGCAATCGCCGCCATAGCCAGTTCGCGGACGCCGAAATGGATATTGCGCCCTGCGTAATCTCCTTTTGAAAAATCGCCTGCGCCGTCCATAGCCGTCTTGTTCGACGGCGCGAGATCGGCACTGCCGCCGAAGAGCTGCGGCAATTTATCTTTCAAGCGGTTGAGATATTTCCCGGAGAGGCTGCGCGTGGCCTGCGCCTTATCCTCATACGCCCAATACGCTTCGTCGCTAAGCAGGGCGTCTTTATCGACGGCTTCATGGCATTTCGCCCAAAGCTGTTTCATCTCCGGGAATTTTTTCTGATATTCGGCGAACAGCGCGTTCCAGTCCGCTTCCGCCTTTTCGCCCGCCTCGGCGAGTCTCGCATAATGCGCGTAAATCTCCTCCGGCACGTCAAAGGGCTCCTGCGATCGCCACCCCAACGTTTTCCGAAGCTCCGCAACATTGTCCTCGCCCAAAGGCTCGCCGTGAGCGCTGGCCTTGCCCTGCTTCGCCGGGCAACCGTAGCCAATCTGCGTCTTGATTGTGATGAAGGAAGGCCGCACCTTGTCCGCCTTCGCTTCCTCGATGGCCCTGCCGATGGCCGCGAGGTCGTTGCCATCCTCCACGGTCAGCGTCTGGAAGCCGAACGCCTCCATACGCTTCCCGACGTTTTCGGTGAACGCCAAGTCGGTGCTGCCTTCGATGGTAATCGAGTTGCTGTCATAAAGCACGATCAGCTTTGAAAGACCAAGGGTGCCCGCCAGCGAAAACGCCTCGGAAGAAATGCCCTCCATCATGCAGCCGTCGCCGCCCAACGCGAAGGTGTAATGGTCGACGACGGGATAGCCCGGCTTGTTGAACATTGCCGCAAGGTGCGCTTCCGCCATCGCCATTCCGACGGCCATGCCCATGCCGGCGCCCAGCGGTCCCGTGGTCGCCTCGACGCCGACGGTATGGCCATACTCGGGATGCCCCGGCGTCAGCGAGCCGTCCTGGCGGAATTTTTTCAGGTCGTCCAGCGTCAGACCGTAACCGAAAAGATGGAGCAGCGAATATAAAAGCATGGAGCCGTGACCGCCGGAAAGGACAAAACGGTCGCGGTTCGCCCATTTCGGGTTTTTCGCATTGTGCTTCATGTGGCGCGCCCAAAGTTCGTAAGCCGCCGGAGCCGCCCCCAGCGGCAGCCCGGGATGGCCGGAGTTTGCCTTTTGTATCGCGTCCGCGGACAGCACCCGGATCGCGTTCACGCTCGTCGCGTCTATCGACATTCCTTCATCGCCCTTCTATATAGGAAGCACTGAACAAGATCCTTGCTTCCATAACAATTTTAATCCATACAATAATCTTTATCGCGCCGCGATCACGTCAATCTCGACCAGCGCGCCCTTTGGCAGCTTGCTGACCTCGACGCAGACCCGCGCCGGCGGATTTTCTTGGAAATACTGACCGTAAATGCCGTTGACTTTCGCAAAGTCGTCCATGTTCGTGATATATACCGTCGTCTTGACGACGCTTTCCAGCGACGAACCCGCCGCTTCGAGAATCGCTTTGAGGTTTTCCAGCACGCGCGCCGTCTGCACCTCAACGCTTCCTTCCACAAGCTCCCCTGTAGCCGGAATCAGCGGAATCTGCCCCGAGACAAAAATAAAATCGCCCGCCTCGATGGCCTGCGAATATGGGCCTATAGCCTGCGGCGCCTTCGCCGTGGAAATGACTTTTTTCATTGGTAAAACTTCCTTCCTTATTTTATTTCATTCTTCTTCCGGTTCGTCCGGTTTCTTCATGACAAGATCCTGCCTGAGAAGCGCCGCCTCGCCGAGATAGACGTGACGAATTGCTTTCTGAGGCTTGTCCGTATCAGCAAGCACCAACGCGCGAATGCAAAGCGGCAAGCTCTCCTCAACCGCCATCTGCCGCGTGTCGAAAAGCGGCACCGAGTCGAAGCCAGGAATCTGCCGCGCCCCGGCGGCAGGAAACGCCGCCGTGATATCTTCCGTCGCGCTGAAAATCACCGCGCCGACGTCCTCCGGCTTCACACCGTTGTGACGGATCATCTCCGTCACCATCCAGCGCACCGCCGCGACAATCTCGGACTCGGTGTCGTTCTTGATCGTTATTGCTCCGCGGATTCCCCGCATAGAGAAGCCCTCCCTTTAATTGTACCGTTATTACGACTTTCGCAAAATATTCCAAAGCAGCCATCCGCAGAGAACGAGCGCCGCCAAATACCCAAAAACGCCCAAAAGCGGTATTTCCATAATCTTCGGCGTCATCTGCGTCGTGCAGATAACGCTGGAGCCCAAAAGCAACGCCGAACTGATCATGCCGAGAATCAGCTTGTTCATCATGCCGTCGATACGCTGAAGAGGCTCCTCGGACCCCGTCAGGTCGAGATTGACCTTCGTCTGTCCGCGCATCGTCATTTGCAGGATATCGGAAAGCTGCTCCGGCAGGCGCATGGTCTTTTTGAAAAAAACGTAGCCTTCCTGTTTCAGACGGTCCAACTCCATGCGCCAGTTGAAATCCTTCTGCATATTGAGCTGAATGCTCCGCGTAAATATCTCCACAAAACTGACGCCGGGGCAATACTGCCGCATGACGCCTTCTATAGTCAAAACGCCGCGGGCAAACATACTAAGACCCGGCCGGATTCCGATATGATGCGTGCGAAGCACGTTCATAATCTGCCGCGTCAGCACGCCCATCCGCAACGAGCCGAAATCAAGATCGCCGTACGTCGTCATCATCGCGTCGATATCTTCATACAATCGCGTATGATCGACCCGCCCGCGAGGCAGCCCCAGCGCCAAAACGGCGGCCTTCATATCCAGCGTGTCATGATTCGCCAGCGAAAAAAGGGCTTTTCGGATTGCCCGACGGTCGCTGTTGGAAATCCTGCCCATCATGCCGAGATCAAGCCAGACGATTTTGCCGTCGCGCACCCGGATATTGCCGGGATGCGGATCAGCATGAAAATAACCGTCCTCGATAATCTGCTTGACGTAATTCTCTCCCAAACGCCGCCCCAGCTGGTTCATATCGAAACCCTTTTCGCGAAGCGTTTTCGAGTCGTCGAATCGTATCCCGTCCACATACTCCATCACGAGAACCCGCGACGTGGTCAGATGATGATAAACCTTCGGACATTCCACATATTCCTCGCCCGCGTTTAAATCGCGGAATTCGCCGATGTGGTCGGCTTCCATCAGAAAATCCATTTCCTGCTTGGCAATCTTCCACATCTCGTCAAGGATCGTCGAGACGTCGAGGGCGCCTCGTTCCGCGCCGACAACCTGCATCAGAGCCGCCGCACGCTTCAAAAGGACAATGTCCTGCTCCATCACGTCGTAAATGTCGGGACGCTGAACTTTTATGACCACGTCCTCGCCCGTCGTCAAAACGGCGCGATGTACTTGGGCGATAGACGCCGAGCCCAAAACTTCTTTGGAGATCGTGGAAAAAAACTTTTGCCACGGCCCTTTATATTCCCGTTCCAAGACGGAAATCACAGCCTCGAAGGGCATCGGCCTGACGTCCGCCTGCAGAGTCGTCAAGGCGTCGCAATATTCCTGCGGCAAAAAATCGGGACGCATGCTCATGATCTGGCCCAACTTCACAAAAGTCGGCCCCAAATCCTCCAAAATCTGCCGAATCTTTTCCGGCGTAACGCCCCGCATCAGCTCCCGTTTTCGGAGAACGTGTATCATCTCGCGGAACCGCCTCGCCGGAAGCGTCCCCTGCTGCTCTTTATTCGGTTGTTTCATCAGGCTATCCAGCATACAAACGCCTCGGTTCAGCCTTTCAACGGCTCCTGCAATATCTGCTGAAAGATGTTCATGATGCGCTGCCCGTAAGTGGTTCCCGGCACCGCCCAGCGGCCGTTCAGGTCAACCCAATGAGGAAGCGTCATGCTGCCGTATATATCGCGCACCATCGAATATCGAGGATCGACGATTTCCTCCGACGGCGTCCGCGTCGTCGCATAAGCCAAAAGGTGCTGGATATGCGCCCGTACGCCGATCTGCGCCGACGGGAAATAGCCTCCCTGCACATAATCGCTCGTCGTCCCCAGCCCGCAGTAGTTGTTCTGATCCGGCGTCACCGTGCCGCCATAGCTGAAATTCCCTGTCTCGTGGAGCGCCTGGGCAAAAGCCACATCGGGGCGAACCCCCTCCCGGGTCGCTTCCTCATAATAATAGGAAACAAGTTCCTCGGGCGTCACCGAAATATTCGGCTCGGGGTTGATCTTCAAAAGATAATTGACGCATTGCGCTTCTGTCGCCATCGGCCCGCCAAGAATATTTTCGTTGTCAAGGTCGACGGGCACAATCTTGTAATCTACTTTCTCATGATGATGGTTCGGCTGCTCCGCTTTCGGATGCAAAAGAGCCTCAATTCGCGCTTTGATGCCGCCCGATTCGCCCTTCACCAAGCGTTCGCTATGCGTCTGCACCGTATTCCCGTTCGCTATCTGGTCGTGAAGCCTTTTTCCCGCGGCCGCCTTTCCCGAAAAAGGGAAAACGCACGCGCCTGTCAAAAGCAACGCGCAAAAAACTTTCGTGCCCTTACCGATTCGCAATCTGTATCCCCTCCGTCTCGTCATATAAAAACAAAGAAAGATGCACATACAGATAATATTTTATCACAGACTGGCTATAAATTCCACCATAAGAAAAGACAGGCGCAAACGCCTGCCTTTTCTTAGATTATCCTTAATTCATCAAAGCTGCGGGCCCGCTGCGACCAGCGCCTTGCCCTCGTCGTTCGTCTCGTACTTCTTGAAATTCTTGATGAAACGCTGGGCGAGATCCTTCGCCTTCTTCTCCCACTCGGAGACGTCCTTATAGGTGTCGCGCGGATCGAGAATCTTCGGGTCGACGCCGGTCAGCTCCGTCGGCACCTCGAGATTGAACATCGGGATTTTCTTCGTCGGAGCCGTCTTGATCGCGCCGCCAAGAATCGCGTCGATGATGCCGCGGGTGTCTTTAATGGAAATACGCTTGCCGGAGCCGTTCCATCCCGTGTTGACGAGATACGCCTTCGCGCCGCTCTTTTCCATCTTCTTCACCAGTTCCTGCCCGTATTTCGTCGGATGCAGTTCGAGGAACGCCTGCCCGAAGCACGCCGAGAAAGTCGGCGTCGGCTCGGTAATGCCGCGCTCGGTGCCAGCCAGCTTCGCGGTGAAGCCCGACAGGAAGTAGTACTTTGTCTGCTCCGGCGTCAGGATCGAGACCGGCGGCAGCACGCCGAAAGCGTCCGCCGACAGGAAGATCACGCTCTTCGCTGCGGGAGCGGCGGAAATCGGCTTCACGATGTTCTTGATATGGTCGATCGGATAGGAAACACGGGTGTTCTCCGTCACGCTCTTGTCACCGAAATCGATCTTGCCGTTCTTATCCACCGTGACGTTCTCAAGAAGCGCGTTGCGCTTGATGGCGTTGTAAATGTCCGGCTCCGAATCCTTGTCAAGGTTGATGACCTTCGCGTAGCAACCGCCCTCGAAATTGAACACGCCTTTGTCGTCCCAGCCGTGCTCATCGTCGCCGATCAGGAGGCGCTTCGGGTCGGTGGACAGCGTCGTCTTGCCCGTGCCGGACAGGCCGAAGAAAATCGCCGTGTTCTCGCCTTTCATATCGGTATTCGCCGAGCAATGCATGGCGGCGATGCCCTTCAGCGGCAGATAATAGTTCATCATCGAGAACATGCCCTTCTTCATCTCGCCGCCGTACCATGTATTGATGATGACCTGCTCGCGGCTCGTGATGTTGAACACCACAGCCGTCTCCGAGTTCAGCCCCAACTCCTTGAAATTCTTGACCTTCGCTTTCGACGCGTTATAGACCACGAAGTCGGGCTTGAAATTCTTCAGTTCCTCGTCCGTCGGCTTGATGAACATATTACGAATGAAATGCGCCTGCCATGCCACTTCCATAATGAAGCGAACCGCCATACGCGTGTCCTTGTTCGCGCCGCAGAATGCGTCGACCACATAAAGCTTCTTATTGGAAAGCTCCTCCTGCGCCAGCTTCTTGACCGCCTCCCACGTCTCCTTCGTGGCGGGGTGGTTGTCGTTCGGATAAGCCTCGGAAGTCCACCAGACCGTATCCTTGGAGTTCTCGTCCACCACCAGGAACTTGTCCTTCGGCGAACGACCCGTGAATTCGCCCGTCATGACGTTGACCGCGTCGAGTTCCGTGAGCTGCCCCTTGTCGTAACCCGTCAGCTCCGGCTTCATTTCCTCGTCGAACAGATATTCATAGGAAGGATTGTGTACGACCTCCGTTGCTCCAGTGATGCCGTACTGTTTCAAATCAATGTCAGCCATGCTTTTTACCTCTCCTTTTTATAAATTCAACGCCCCGAAGGGAACACTCTTAACATTATTATCTTTCTATACCGAAAGGAAAAATCCTGCCAACAATCTAAAGAAAACCAACTTTTATTTTTCCGCGAACGCGAGTACTGCATCCCTCATCTTGTCTTTTTCGCAGCTTCCCTCGTGGAGCGCCGTTGCTCCCTTCAACGAGGCCAGCCCTTTCGGCGCGGCGGTGCCGCTCTTTTTCTCGAGCCTGTCGAGTAATGCGAACGGGTCGCCCGACGCGTCCTCGCCCAGCGCTTCGAGCACGCTGCCGCTGAATTTATACGGACTCGCTGTGGATACGACCACCATCGGCCGCTCGTCGTGAGTGCGCTGCCGATACTCATGCGCGACTTTCCAAGCCACCGCCGTATGGGTGTCGAGAACATAACTCTCGGCTTCGAACACCTCGCGAATCGTCTCCTTCGTCTTGGCGTCGTCGGCCCAGCCCGCCCAGAAATAATTCTGGAACCGCTGGATCATGCCGACGCCGGCGTCGTAACGACCTTCCGTCGCAAGCGCCTCCATCCAGCCCCTTACGCCGCTTGGGTCGCCGGTCATGTGGTAGAGCATCCTCTCGACGTTGCTCGATACGAGAATATCCATCGACGGCGAGATCGTCCTGAAGAAGTCGCGGTTCTTGTCATAATAACCCGTCTGCAGGAAATCCGTCAGCACGTTGTTCTGGTTCGACGCGCAAACGAGCTTCCCGACCGGAAGCCCCATCTGGCGCGCGTAAAAGCCCGCGAGGATGTTTCCAAAGTTGCCCGTCGGCACCGTGAAATTGATCGGGTCGCCGTTCTTGATTGTCCCGGCCTTCACGAGATCGGCATAGGCGCTGAAATAATAAACGATCTGCGGTACGAGCCGTCCCCAGTTGATCGAGTTCGCCGAGGAAAGACGAACGCCCGCCCCGTCGAGCTTCGCGGCAAAGGCCTCGTCGCCGAAGATTTCCTTGACGCCCGTCTGCGCGTCGTCAAAGTTTCCCTTGACCGCCTCGACGCAGACGTTCCCGCCCTCCTGCGTGACCATCTGCAGGCGCTGCATATCGCTGACGCCGCCGTCGGGATAAAAGACCATGATCTTCGTCTGCGGCACGTCAGCGAAACCGGCCAGCGCCGCTTTCCCCGTGTCGCCGGAAGTCGCGACGAGAATCAGCGTCTCTTTCGTCTCCCCCGTCTTTTTCAGCGCTTCCGACAGAAGGCGGGGCAAAAGCTGGAGCGCCATGTCCTTGAACGCACTGGTCGGGCCGTGCCAAAGCTCCAGCACCGACACGTCCCCGACGCTTTTGACCGGGGCTACCGCCGCGTCGTCAAATTTTCCTCCGCCGTAAGCGCCCTCGATAGACCGGGCAATCTCCTCGTCCGTATAGTCGGTCAGGAACAGCCCGAGGATTTTTTTCGCCCGTTCCGCGTAAGAAAGCCCAACCAGCTCCTGCAAGAAGTTCGCGTCAGCCTTCGGAATCTCCGTCGGCACGAAAAGCCCTCCGTCCTCCGCGATTCCTTGCAGGATCGCCTGCGCCGAATCGACTGTCGCGGCCTTCCCCCGCGTGCTCACATACTTCATTCCCATCTTCCTTTCCCTCTTCCTTTATATATCAAATGATTGTTTTTCGTTCCGTCCAGAATATGTTACAATAAACTACGTATGGCGATTCAATTTTGCCACCGTCGCGTTCGCCGCGCGAATCAGGTCGGCGGGCGCGAGTACGATCTGTTCGCCGCGTTTTCCCGCGCTGATCGAGATCGTCGATTGTTTTTCCGCGCTGACGTCGAGATAAACGGGATAGGTTTTTTTCGCGCCCAATGGAGAACATCCGCCGCGCACATAACCGGTCAATCCCAGCACCTCGTTCAGATGCACCATTTCGACGCGCTTGTTGCCGGAGACCGCCGCGAGCTCTTTCAGGTCCAACTCGCCGTCGCCGGGTATGCACGCCATCAGCACGCCGGTCTTGTCGCCGCGCGCGACCAACGTCTTAAAGACCTGCTCGACAGGCATACCGACCATTTCGGCAACATGCACCGCGCCGAGGTCATTCGGGTCGACGGGATATTCCTTCAACTCATAGGCTATGCCGAGCCCGTCGAGAATACGCGCCGCGTTGGTTTTCGCGCCGCTTTTCTTTTTCGCCATACTACGCACTCATTTCTTTTGTTGCTTCACAATATTGTATTATATCACAAAACCACAATCTTATGAAAGAAGGGCTTTGCCATGCTTCGAATCGCACTGGCCCAAATGCGCGTCATTCCCGGCCATCCCTCTCGCAACACGGAAACGATGCTCCGGATGATAACCAAGGCAAAACAACAGGATGCCGACCTCGTCGTGTTCCCGGAAATGGCGATTTCCGGCTATCTTTTGGGAGACACATGGGAGCAGACGTCGTTCCTCGAAGATTGCGAAGAATGCGGCAGAGAAATTATAGCGGCGTCGAAAGAAGTCGCGGTCATATTCGGCAACGTCGCCGTCGATTGGACAAAAAAGAACAACGACGGACGCGTCCGCAAATACAACGCGTTTTTCACCGCGCAGGACGGACGTCTCGTCGCGCCAGACGCCATGCCCTACCCGTTCGCCGTCAAGACGCTGATGCCAAACTACCGGGAATTTGACGACACGCGGCATTTCTTCAGCCTGCAAAAGCTGGCGAAAGAGCTCGGCGTCGCAACGGAGAATCTGATTTCTCCCGTGCGCCTTTCCGTACACGACAGGGAATACGCCTTTGGCTGTCTGCTTTGCGAGGACGGCTGGAGCGACGACTACGGGCTTTCCCCGATGAAAATTCTTCGAGAAAAGGATCGCCCGGACTTTTTCGTCAACATTTCCTCGTCGCCGTATACTCTTGGCAAAAACGCCAAACGACATCGCGTTTTTTCTCGCCTCGCCGCCGAAGCCGGCGCGCCGCTCTTCTATGTAAACAACGTCGGCGTTCAGAACAACGGAAAGACCGTCTACACCTTCGACGGCTCGAACGCCGCTTACGACGCACGGGGCGTCCTGCGTCTTTCCGGCGCCCCCTATGAAGAAGCAATATATGTTTTCGACCTTGAAACGCTCTCCGAACGGAAGCCCGTTACGATTGCCGAGGAACCGGAAGCCGCCTACATTTTCCGAGCGCTTTCCTACGGCGTGCGTTTATTCCTCGAATCCATCGGCATGAAGCGCGTCGTCGTCGGCGCCTCCGGCGGCATTGACTCCGCCGTAGCCGCCGCTCTTTACGCGCGCGTGCTTCCACCTGAAAATCTTCTGCTTGTCAACATGCCCAGCGTCTACAACTCGGAGACGACAAAAGGACTCGCCCGGCGGCTCGCCGAAAATCTCGGCTGCCGTTATGCGACGATTCCGATTCAGCCTTCGGTAGAGCTGACAATCCGGCAACTTGAAAGCGCCACGGTTGAAAATCTTTTCGACGGCACGACGGAGCAGCTGTCCGTTTCCTCCTTTATGGCGGAAAACATCCAGGCGCGCGACCGCTCCGCCCGAGTCCTTGCAGGATTGGCGGCGGCCTTCGGCGGAGGCTTCACCTGCAACGCAAATAAAGCGGAAACCACAGTCGGCTATTCGACGCTTTACGGCGACCAGAGCGGATTCCTCTCTGCGCTGGCCGACCTTTGGAAATATCAGGTCTACGATCTCGCCCGCTATCTGAACGAGTCCGTTTACAAGCGCGAAGTGATTCCGCAGGAAACCATCGACATCGTGCCGAGCGCCGAGCTTTCCGACCAACAGAATGTGGACAAGGGGCAGGGCGACCCTCTGCGCTACCCATACCACGATTACCTCTTCCGGTCTTTCGTCGAGCGATGGCAAAAGGCGACGCCGCAGGATATTCTCGAATGGTATGCCGAAGGGACGTTGGAAAAAGAACTCGGCTGCGCGCCGGGACTCGTCGCGAAATATTTCCCGACAGCGAAAGACTTCATCGACGACCTGGAACGCTGGTGGAACCAATTTTCCGGTCTCGCCGTCGCGAAGAGAATCCAGGCTCCGCCGGTTCTTGCGGTCAGCCGCCGGGCTTTCGGCTTCGATCATCGGGAATCACAAAACGGTCCCTATTATACGAAAAAATATAAAACTCTTAAATCAAAATTGTTATAAATCCTGCTCAAACGGCCTTTCAAAATTTTTGGAGTAGGAAAGTAGGAAAATCCTACTTTCCTACTTTCCTACTCCAAAAATTTTCTATATGAAATCAGCCGATTAAATTTGCGATCTGGATTGGAGAAAATCATCGGATGAACACGGCAACGCTTTCTTATTTTTTGCTGACTTCCGCGCTGCTCACTCTTGCGCCGGGACCGGACGTCATGTACCTGCTGGCGAAAAGTCTGTCCGACGGCGCGAAAAGCGGCATCGCGCTGGCGGGAGGCCTTTCCAGCGGCGTCGTCTTCCACACCGGTCTCGTCATCTTCGGCGTGGCGGCGCTGATCCAAAGCTCCCCCGCCGCGCTTTCCGCCCTCAAATACGGCGGCGCCGTCTATCTCCTCTATCTCGCTTGGGGCGCGTTCCGTGACAAAAGCGAGCTCCGCATCGGCAGCACGGACGACGCGTCGAAAAATCTTCTCTCCCTCTATCGGCGCGGCGTTTTGATGAACGTGCTGAATCCGAAAGTGCTTCTCTTCTTTCTTGCCTTCCTGCCGCAGTTCGTATCGACAGAGGACGGAAACGCCGGAAAACAGATTGCCTTGCTTGGCTTCCTGTTCGCCGTACAAGCCTTCTTGATTTTTTCCGCCGTCGCCGTCTGCGCCGGACGTCTTCGCCGAATTTTATTCCGAAAAAAAGGAATCGGCCGCGCTTTAAACATCGCCCAAGGCGTTGTGCTGCTCGGCATTGCCCTGCTTCTGCTTTTTTAGAACCGCCTCATCCTTTTCTTTACAATCCCTTAGATGTGTAATATTATTTATAGATACCATTCTAATATTTCAGCGTTTTCTTTGGGAGCAGATATGAAGAAATTTGTTCTTTTCGTACTATTAATCGGGGGATTTTCAACGATTTGGCTCTACCTGACGGAACGCACGGGTCTGCTTCCGCTGGCTGACGCCAATTTCGACGTGTATTTCACGGAAGACCGCAACGGCTCCGTGACAATGCACTGGAACTCGCTGCCTTATCCCTGCCGTTACGAAGTCGATTGTTTTTTTGAAACCACCGGGCGGCTGACGAACGGCGTTCCGAAACTTCGCCGCATCGCTTCAGGCTCAACGAAAGAAGCGACTTTTCAGGTTCCTCCCACCTCCGTTCCGATGTTTTACCAAATATCGGCCTACGGCATATTCGGCAAGCTTGCCGGTTCCCTTACGCCAACTGTCCACCCGGCTTATGCCCAACCTTACAAGCCGGATATCATCCTGAAGTACACGGAGGACGCCCCGGCGAGTCTTAAACCTTTTTTCGCTTGGCATCCGGTTCCCGGAGCCGTCTGCTATGAAGTGGAGATTCTCTCCGCGCCGCCGGAAAAGGAAGGCGGCGTCGCGCTCTCGAACAAAAATCATCTGTTCAGCACCCAGCGCGTCTATACGAACGGGTGGCAAGCCGACCTCACGGACTGGAAAAACCGACAGGAACTCTATTGGCGCGTTCGAGCCCTGACGTTGGAAAAGAAGCCCATCGGAGAATTTTCTGAAACCGAAAAAATCATCATCAACCCGTCGACGCCTATTCCCGACGCGCCTTTAATCAATACCTTCATGGACATGCCGGACAACTATCCGCTGCTTTATCCGGTCTATCAATGGATTCCGCTGAACGGCATCATTCGCTACGAAGTCGAGCTTCTCTATTCGCCCCCGGATGCAAAATACGATAAAACGCCGCCGCCCGACCGCGAATGGTACCATATTGCAGACGATTCCTTCAGCTGCTACGACGAATATTCCCGTTCCGATCCGGGAGATTATTATTGGCGCGTACGCGCCATCGACGCAAACGGAAATACCATCGGACGCTATTCGGAAACCGCGACGTTCCACGTCCCGGAAACCGTGAATCGCCCATATGCGGCAGCTTTTGGCGACAGCATTACCCACGGCGGCGGCGCACTCTCCTATTCACCGGCGAATCGCGAATACGATTACATGACATACCTCGATTTTCCGGCACTGAACCTCGGTCGAAGCGGCGACAGATCAAAGGAAACGGCTCTTCGTTTTGAGGAAGACGTTCTCCCCTATCATCCGTATAACCTGATCGTTATGACAGGCTCCAACGATTTGCGCTCCGACCGTCCGGCGGAGGAAATCATCAACGATCTGGCGACGATTCGGGATAAATGTATCGCCAACGACATTCGCCCGATTTTCCTGACGCTGATGCCCATCCACCCGGAAAACATCTACACGGCTTTTCGGACGGAAACCTACGACGATTGGCGCAGCAAGCTTTCAAAAATCAACGCGTATATCCGAAAACAGGAATATTACATTGATTTAGAGCCGTATTTCTACGACAACACGAAAACAAAACTCGATCCGGTGCTGGGCACTGACGGCCTGCACCCGGACATCCCGGGCAAAATGCTGATGGCGGAGCTGATCAACGCGCACCGCGACCTGTTCCGACAGCCATAAAGTAACAACCGGACAAGTCTTTCCCCATCTCGGAGACGTTTTGCGGAAAAAGCTTGCAATCGTCGCATCGCTGTGGTAAGATAGCGGTGTTATTTTGAAAGATTATTCATCTGCGTGCAAGGAGGTGTATCATAGATGGCACATGTTTGTGAGATTTGCAACAAGGGGCCGATGAGCGGCATGAACGTCGCGCATTCCCACTTGAAGACGAAACGCCGCTGGTATCCGAATATCCAGCGCGTGCGCGCCATTGTGGACGGCGAGGTGAAGCGCGTCAATGTCTGCACGCGTTGCCTGCGCTCCGGGAAAGTCCAGCGCGCAATTTAATCGGATAATAAACAAGAGCAAAAGTAAGCGCCGTGAAGGTAATCAACTTCACGACGCTTATTTTTTATCCCAAAATCTCTATATCACTTTTGTCACTCAATCACTTTCGCCACACGCTTTCCCGACGAAAGGATTGCCTCCATCGGACAAACCAGCACGCAAAGATGACAGCCCACGCAGCGCTTCGGGTCGAGAACCGGGCGACGATTTTCGTTCAAGCGAATCGCCTGATGCCCGCCGTCGGCGCAGGAAATCTCGCATCGCCCACAGCCGATGCAGGCGCTTCTGTCAAATTTCGGATAAACGATCGTGTCCCGCTCCAGCGCGTCCGTCGATTCGCTGACGAATTCCAGTCCCTCGCCGACGAGTTCCCGCACGTTTTTGATTCCCTTTTCCTTCAGATAATAATTCAACCCCGATTTCAGATCGTCGATAATCCGATATCCGTACTGCATCACCGCCGTGGTAATCTGTATGGAACCGGCTCCCATCAAAAGGAACTCCAGCGCGTCCACCCATGTCTCCACGCCGCCCATGCCGCTGATATACATGCCGGACAGCGCAGGATTGCGCCCCATTTCGGCGATGAACCGCAACGCGATCGGGCGGACAACGTTGCCGCTGTACCCGCCCACGGCGGACATGCCATGCACCGCCGGAGAGGAAATATAGGTGTGCGGATTGATTACCATGATGCTCTTGATCGTATTGATGGCGGAGACGCCGCTCGCCCCGCTGCGCATGGCCGCCTCCGCCGCCGGGCTCATGGCTTCCACGTTCGGCGTCAGCTTTGCTATGATCGGAATCTTCGCGCCGCGACGCGCTGCGGCGGTGAACCGCTCAACAAGCTCGGGATTCTGGCCGATGGCCGAGCCAAGCACCTCGTCCATCATATTCGGGCAGGAAAAATTCAGCTCGATGACGTCCGCACCGTTTTCCTCGCACTGACGCGCCAAATCCGTCCATTCCGCATCATCCCGCCCCATCAATGAGGCGACGATTACCTTGTTCGGGTACTCCTTCTTCAGCCTGCGGAACGTCGCCAGATTCTCCGGCACGCTGTGAACCGAAAGCTGCTCAATGTTCTTGAAGCCGATAATCGCGCCGCCCTCGCCCTTGATGGCGGAATAGCGCGGCGACGCTTCATGAATGTCGAATGCGCAGATCGTCTTGAACGTCGCGCCCGCCCAACCCGCTTCAAAGGCTCTCGCACACATATCGTAAGTGCTGGCGACCACGGAAGACGACAGCAGGAACGGATTTTCCAACCGAACGCCGCAAATATCGGTTTCCAGCGCAGACTCATCCTCGGGCGGCACACTATCGATGCAGGGCTTCACTTCCTCCGCCAGCTTCGAGATCAACCGACGGATCGGCACCTTTTCCTCCTTCACGCAGGCGCGTTCGCAGGGCGCGTCGCACCCGGCGCAGGGATTTCCTTCGGGGAGCGAAGCGGCGGCGCAAACCTCATTATGCATCCATACGCTCCGCAAAAGTTTTTCGGGGAAGACCTGACGAGGACAAGCGGAATCACAGGGCGCGTTCCCGCAAAAAACGCATCCGTGCAAGTCCTGCCGCTGGATCATTCTGCGCAGTTCCATAACGCACCCCTTCTCGCTTTTTGGCGTATCGTCAACAATTCTTCTTTAGTGAACAGATACTTTTCTCCGCAAAAGTCGCAGCAGACCTCCGCTTGTCCGTCCTCGGCAAGCTGCGCCAAGTCTTCGTCCCGGAGCGTCGATAAGATTTCCTCAGTACGGCTACGCGAGCATTGGCAACGAAAGGCAAGTTTCGTTTCCGAAAGGATATGGACGTCCGAAAAGCCGCACAAAATTTCGGAGATAATTTCCGACGCGGAAAGGCCGTCTTTGACCATCGTCGAAACGGGACGGAGCGTCGCAATGGTTTGTTCAAGCCGCGACAACGTTTCTTCCGAAGCGTCCGGCAGCGGCTGTATGATAAAACCGCCCGCTGCTTCCGTCTCTCCGTTTTTGCCGACGAGCACGCCGAGCCCGACGCTGGACGGCGTCTGCTCCGACTGGAACAGATATCGCGTCAAATCTTCGGCAATTTCGCCGGAAAAAATCTCGCAGGCGCCCGTGACCGGCTCCTTGAGCCCCGTAAATCGCGTGATAGAAAGCAAGCCGCGCCCGACGCCCTGTCCGACGGACAATTTGCCGTTCGTCAACGGCAACTCGACTTCAGGATGCGCGACGTAGCCGCGAGCCGCACCGTCGGCGGAAGCGTCAGATACAATCTGTCCCAAGGGCCCGTCGCCTTGGAACTTCACCGTTAGGCATTCGCGATTTTTTAAATTTGCAGCCATCAGCAACGCTCCCGTCATGACGCGGCCTAATGCCGCCGTCGCCAACGCTCCGCAGCGATGCCGTTCCGCAGCCTCGCGTGTCAATTCCGTCGTAACCGCCGCGTAAACGCGAACGTCCTCCGCCGTCGCCTTGCACAAATGATCCATTACGCATTTACTCCATGGAAAGGCTGTCCAAAATTTCCCCGGTATACAGATCGCAGACAGAAATACCGTTCTCGTCCATCAGCGCGACAGTCGAGCGACCGTCCTCGCGCTTGGAAAGCGACGGCGAACCGGGATTCAAGAAAATCGTCCCGCCGATACGTTTCAACATGGAAACATGGGTATGCCCACTGATAAAAATATCGACTTTAAATCGCGCGGCCATCTCGGATTTTTCTTCCTGCGTTTCCGTAAAATGTCCGTGCGTAATCAATATCCTCTTTCCGTTGACAAAGGCGAACGCATACGGAGAGGCCAGCGGTATGCTGAGCACAGACGCGTCCACTTCAGAATCGCAGTTTCCCCGCGCCGCGATAATCGGCACTTGGCATTGCTCCAGCGCTTCAACGAGTTTCGACGGACGATAGCCGTCCGTCATGCGGTTTCGGGGGCCGTGATACAGCACGTCCCCCGCGTGGAAGATCAAATCCGTCTTGCTGAAATATTTGTCAAAGGCCATGGCCCAGCAGTCCTCCGAGCCGTGCGTATCGCTGATAATCCCGATTTTCATGGATCCGTTCCTCCTCATACTAATCTTCGACAAAAAATATATATTTTTTAAACGAAGATACGCCTTCTGCGCAGGCTACATTTGCGCCGTTGGCGCAAATGCCGTCTCATGCAATCACTGCCTGTGCCCTGCGGGTATAAGAAATCAAAGATTTCTAACAGTGATTCGTATCAGCCTATCTTCTTCAAAAGATTGGCCATTTCCATCGCCGCCATCGCGCCGTCCGCGCCTTTATTGCCCGCTTTCGTTCCGGCGCGTTCCACCGCCTGCTCGATGTTTTCCGTGGTGACGACGCTGAAAATCACCGGCACGCCCGTAGAAAGAGCCGCCTGCGCGACGCCTTTGGAAACCTCGCTGCAAACGTAATCATAATGCGAAGTCGCGCCCCGGATGACAGCGCCGACGCAAATGACAGCGTCGTATCTGCCGCAGTCCGCAAGTTTTTTCGCCGCCAGCGGGATTTCAAACGCCCCCGGCACCCAAACGACGTCCACCGCGTTCTCCGGAGCACCGTGGCGGCGCAACATGTCCAGCGCCCCCTCCAGCAGCTTCGACGTGATGAATTCGTTGAACCGCGACGCGACGATGGCAAAACGCAGCCCCTTTGCCGTGATGTTTCCTTCAATGATGTTCGCCATGATCTCAATCCTCCTGTAAAATATGTCCCATTTTGTTCTTCTTCACTTCAAGGTAATGATGATTGTATGGATTGGAATGTATCTCCAGCGGCAGCCTTTCGACGATGGAGAGACCGTATCCCTCAAGCCCCGCGCGTTTTGCAGGGTTGTTCGTCAAAAGGCGGATGCTGGTGAGCCCGAGATCAGCCAAGATCTGTGCGCCGATGCCGTAATCCCGAAGGTCGGGCGCGAAACCGAGCAGCGCGTTTGCCTCCACCGTATCTTTGCCTTGGTCCTGCAATGCGTAAGCGCGCATCTTATTCGCGAGCCCGATGCCGCGCCCTTCCTGCCGCATATAGAGCACGACGCCCGTTCCTTCCGCCTCGACGCGGCGCATTGCCACCGCAAGCTGCTCGCCGCAGTCGCATCGCATAGAGCCGAGCGCGTCTCCCGTCAGGCACTCGGAATGAACGCGCACCATCACATTCTTTTTGCCCCGGACGTCGCCCTTGACAATCGCCAAATGGCATTTCCCGTCCAGGGTGCTCTCATACGCCTTGATTCGAAAATGGCCGTATTTGCTCGGAAAATCCACATCCGATATTTGGCGGATAAACGTTTCCGTACGTTTCCGATAGGCGATCAATTCCTGTACGGTAATAATCTTCAGGCCATGCGTTTCCGCAAATTCCAGAAGCTGCGGCGTTCGCATCATGTGGCCGTCGTCCGCCATGATTTCACAGCAGAGCCCTGCCGGATACAGTCCCGCCAGCTTCGCCAAATCGACGGTGGCCTCCGTATGCCCCGCCCGCCGAAGCACGCCGCCCGGCACTGCCCGGAGCGGAAACACATGACCGGGGCGCCGGAAACTCGACGGCTTCGCCGCCGGATCGATCAAAAGCCGCACCGTTTGGG
>JAEEGJ010005349.1_pt1 | contig 40627 bp, 32 predicted proteins | sample 8958761 | NCBI WGS metagenome assembly JAEEGJ01 (sample SAMN16246546, study PRJNA631951) | gut metagenome | biome: gut microbiome; feature: rumen; material: RS-attached | host: Bos | place: Iran: Karaj | collected 2018-10 | reverse complement strand
CTGCTTTGGTTTTCTACCTTTCCTTGAAGGTGGCAGATTGTAGCTTCGCTGTGCTAAATCTTTAATCAAAACAGTTCTGGGCGTCCTTCGGGGCGCCTTTCTTATATGTCATGCCGGACTCTGTTCTCTTTGACTACTTGCAGCTTTGCTGCTTAGTAGTCATGATCCGCGAATGGGGACGGCATCACCTTCTTGTATTGCGAAAGACTATAGATCCAGCGACATTTGATCTTCAGCGGGCTTTGCCGTATTGCTCACGGCATCAGCGGGCGCGCGGTCTTCGCTGGCGTTTGCACCATCCTCGCTCTCGTCACTATTAGCAATTTGCGCCATAAGCCATGCTTCGTCGTGTACGGGAATCCCGAGCTCGTTTGCCTTGGTGAGCTTGGAACCTGCCGCTTCGCCTGCCAAAACCCAGCTAGTCTTTTTACTGACGGAACCGGAGACCTTGCCGCCATTCTCTTCGATGAGCTTGCGCGCTTCGTCGCGGTCCATGTTAGGGAGCGTTCCCGTGATGACCGCCGTTTGCCCTTGGAACAAAGTTTTGACAACGCCCTTGAATTCCGTCGGGAGTCCAAGCGCCACGAGTTCGTCAATTTCATTCGTGTAAAGCGGCGTGTGGAAAAATTCGTAAACGGATTTTCCGATGCGTTCGCCGACGTCGGTCACATTTTGCAGTTCCTCGACCGTAGCCGTGCGGATCTTTTCGAGCGTGCGGAAATGTTTCGCAATGTTTCGGGCGCTGGTGCGGCCTACAAAGCGGATGCCGAGGCCGTGCAACAAATTCTCGAGACTGCGCTGTTTCGATGCCTGGATGGCGTCAAATACATTCTTGGCGCTCTTCTTCGCCATGCGTTCCTGCGATTCCAGATCTTCGAGCGTGAGGCGGTATAGGTCTGGAATGCGCTTGATTTTGCCAGTGGCGAGGAGGCTTGCGATAAGTGCGGGTCCGAGATTTTCGATGTTCATCGCTTCGCGGCTAACGAAATGCTCGAACAGACATTGCACTTGCGCTTTGCAGTGCAGGTTTTCACAGCGCAAAATCACTTCGCCGTCGATGTGCGTGAGTGGCTCGCCGCATTCCGGGCATTTTTCTGGTGCCACGACGGGGGATGCCCCGGCGGGGCGCAGCTCGCGCTTGACATCGGTGATTTTCGGGATGATCTCGCCACCTTTCTCTACGCCGACTGTGTCGCCGTAGTGCAAGTCAAGCCTTGCCACTTCGTCGAAGTTGTGGAGGGTGGCGCGCTTCACGGTTGTGCCGGCGAGGCGCACGGGTGCGAGATTTGCCACCGGCGTCACGGCACCGGTGCGGCCGACTTGGAATTCTACAGACAAAAGCGGCGTGTAAGCGCGTTCCGCCTTGAACTTGTAGGCGATGGCCCAGCGCGGGCTCTTGCTTGTGCTGCCGAGTTCTCGCTGCTGCTGCAAATCGTTCAGCTTCACGACCATGCCGTCAATGTCGAACGGGAGGCTATCGCGGCTTGCGCCGATCTTCTCGGAAATCGCCATGATTTCATCGACCGTATCGGCGGTCCAGTAATCGTTCGTATGGAAACCGAGACGTTTGAGCTGCTTCAAGTTTTCTTCGTGAGTCTTGTTGTTGCTCTGCGGAATGTGGTACGCAAAAAAGCGCATCGGGCGCGTCTTGCATTCGGCAACGCTCTTGAGCTTGAGCGAGCCCGAAACCGTATTGCGGCAGTTCTGGAAAGTCTTCTTGTTTTCCAAGATGAACTGTTCGTTCAATCGTTCAAAAGCTTCGCGTTCCATGTAGACTTCACCGCGGACTTCGAACGTTCCCTGCGGAATCTCGCTCGGGTCAATCTTCAATTTCTTCGCGTCAAAATATTCAGGAATATCCGCAATTGTGAGCGCATTCAACGTCACGTCATCGCCCTGAGCACCATCGCCACGAGTCGCCGCCTGCTTCAGACGACCATTCTCGTAAACCACCGAAAGGCTAACCCCGTCGATCTTCCTCTCGCAAATCCACGTCGCGCGCTCGCCCAAAGCCGCAATCCCTTCTTCCGCAGCCTTCACAAACTCGCGCATTTCTTCTTCGCTATACACGTTTGCGATGCTGAGCATCGGCACCGCATGCGCCACCTTCGCAAAATCATTCGTGAGGTCGCTACCGACCTTCTGCGTGAGCGAACCCTTCCCGCGCAATTCCGGATACTTCGCCTCAAGCGCTTCCATCTCCTTGAGCCCAAAGTCAAAATCCTGGTCGCTCATGGGGGAGACCCCGTCCTTGTAATAAAGACGGCTAGCTTCTTCCAGTTGTTTCTTTAATTCAAAATAGCGGGTACGGTCAATATCTTTCTGTTCACTCATGGTAAGCAATATAGAAAGAGTTTGAGGTGGTCGCACCGAAGGCGCTACACAAACATCTTCACGCCAATGGCGATGAGAATAATCCCCGCAATAATCTCCGGGATTTTTGTCTTGAATCGCTTGGAGGCGTGTCGCCCGATTTCAAAACCGATAACGCCCATCGCAAAGCTTGCAATCGCAATGGCTGTGGTTGCAAAAACCATGTTGGCATTCAAGAACGCAAACGAAATGCCGACCGCAAATGCATCAATGCTTGTGGCAACCGACAAAAGCAGAATGTTCATGAGGCTCAGGTGCGCACAAGAGGCTGTCGCTTCACCGCCCCGAATGGCGCCCCAGATCATGCGTGCGCCCAGAATGCAGAGAATCGCACAGGCAATTGGTGTACCCACTGCATTGAACCAGCGTTCGGCAAAGCTGCCCAAGAAATACCCGAGAAGCGTCATGCCACCCTGAAAAACGCCAAACGAAACAGCCTGGAGTACTGCGCGCGAACGCTTGATGCCCGATTTGCAAAGCCCGGTCGAAATAGCGACCGCAAAGCAGTCCATCGCTTCGACAATCGCGATAATGATAATCTCTATAGTACTCATGAAAAGCTGCTTTTTATAAAATGCGAAAAACGCCCACAAAAATAAAAAATATATTGTATAATAGTTTTGTTCTTGGTCATAACTAACTATGAACAACAAAGTCGTTACTATAGTTTTTATTGGGTTGTGCTTGTTGCTCCTGCTGTCTGTTGGGGGCTCGTTTTGGGATGGCTCCTTTGACGTTCTTTTGCACGATAGCGGGAACTGGAAATTTCCCAAGACGCTATTTATCTTCTGGATTGGCATGTCCCAAGCGGGCGTTCTTCTATCGGCTTTCCTGCTTATCATGAAGGTAAAAATCCACCGCCGCACATCGCTTTTGCTAGAACTCAGTTCGCTTTGCAGTCTCGTCTTGGCTATTGTTCTGTCGTTTGTTTACTCTCATTCTATCCAAATGAATAGCGCTGTCCATAGCGATGTTTATGGCATTGGCATCGTTGGCTTTATGTCGCTCCTGTTTTTCGTGACGCATCTTGTGGCTGCGGATAGCGCCGAAGATATGACGCTTTGCAAGGAACTTGCCCAAATTAGGCGACCGCTTGCATGGATTATTCTTCCGACGGTATTTTGGGTTATTTCCGAATTTGCACTCGATTTTGCCCGACTCGAAAATCCCGTGTGGCGTGGCGCGTTCTTTCCGTTGTATGTGGTCTCGATTGTCTATTATATGGGGCTTGCAAGTTCGATTGCGCTCCTCTCATTCGAAAACTATTACAACCGCTTGATAGAACGCTTTGTCCTGCTTTGCAGCTGGTTTATTTCTTTGCTGTTCCTCTGGATTATCCTTGTGAAAGGCGAGGGGAGTTATACCGCTTTTGCATTTGCGTGTGTTGTCCCACAATTACTATTCTTTGAGCCAGTTCGCGAAAGTCTCTGGGGACGATTGCTGGTGGTTTGTTTGATTTTGTTTGGGATTATACTCAAGTGCGACTTTGTTGTAAACCTCAACGATTTCCATTTCTTCTCGAATGCAACGTTTGCAAATGCGGGCTTGATGTTTGCGTGTGGTGCGTTTTTTGTCGCTATTTTCTTTGGGGTGCGTTTCTTGTTGTCGCGCTTCTTTGAAAACGATGAAATCCTGATGGGCGAGGAGAGCGATAGCTCCGATGGTGAAGTTCAGGAAGATAAACAACAGAAATATCTTTCGCCGTTTTCTGCCCCCGAATTCAAGGTGGTGCGCTTGCCGGTGCTGTGTGGCGTTCTCACGGCGGTGGCGTATGGCTATTTCACTTCGGACTGGGTCAATTTGGCAGGACCGTTTGGCGCGTATGTGAGTTGTATATTAGTCTGTCTGCAACCGTTTGTGCATCTTGGATTTTCTAGAAAGCGTAGGAGGGGTCGCAAATGAGCATGTTTGCAAATGCCGTGGCATGCTTGTTGTGCCTTGTTTTTGCGGCGTTCCTTTGGAAAATAAAGGGCATGTACCGCATTACATTCGTGATGTTCCTAATCGTCATGACGAGCTGCCTTTACACAGCCATTGCTGGGAATCTCGTCAATCCGATGCTGGAAAATTACCCGTTCCGCATGGTCGCGCTCACCTTCTGCGTTTTCACGACGGGGCTTCGCGATAACCGCAGGCGCTTTATGGTGCTGGCTCAGACATTCTGGCTCTGGGTGGAACTTCTCGGATATATTTCGCTTTACCAGGGCGGCGAAGAAGCTCCCTGGATACGATTAGCCGCAATTGCCGAGATTGCTCTTGGCTGCTGCTTTATGGCTCGAATTTCAAGAGAAATCGAGTTTGGACTCATCGTCCTGTGGATGGCAATTTGGATGTTCTTTTAGGAAATGTTTGTGTAAGTGACTTCTTTTGAAAGTCTCTTTTCAAATTCTTCCTTGGTCAGCGGCTTGTCAAAAAGGAATCCCTGAATAATCGAGCACTTGGCGTTCTGCAAGAAGTCGAGCTGCTTCGAGTTTTCGACGCCTTCTGCAACGACTTCAAGATTGAGCTCGTTGATCATGTTCACCATGTTCTTGATGACAACTTCATCATGGTACTTTTCGTCGCCGATATGGTCGAGGAGCGACTTGTCGAGCTTGATGACGTTGACGTTCAAGTCCTTGATGGCGGCGAAAGTGGAATAGCCTGTACCAAAGTCATCGATAGAGACGGAAATGCCGTGTTGGCGGAGTCCGTTCACGAACTTCTGCATGGCGATTTTGTCTTCAAAATTGGAGGATTCCGTGAGCTCAATTTCGATAAACTTGCTGTCAATATTGTATTCCTTCATGACGGCAAGGATATCTTCAGTCAAGTGCGGGTTGCTCAAATGGTGTCTTGAGAAGTTCGAAGACACGCGGACCGGTTCAATACCGGTGTCGAGCCAATTGCGGATGTCTTCGCAGACCTTGCGGAATACGTAAAAATCGAGAAGGCAGATGGATGCCTCTTTTTCGAGAATCGGCAAAAATTCGTTGGGCGGAATGATCTGCCCGTTGCGGTACCAACGTACAAGTGCTTCACAACCGCAGAGCTTCTGGTCCTTGACAGAAACCTTGGGCTGGTAGTAGACGATAAATTCCTTGCGGCGTAAAGCCTCGCGGAAAAGAGAGGAAATCTCTTTTTCGTGGTAGGCGTCTTCGAGCATCTTCTTGGTAAAGTAAACGATATCGTTCCCCGGATGAATTCGGGATTCGTTCAGCGCTACAGAACTGCAATGCATGATTTCGTTCATGGTGTCCTGAGGCTGGATATCGTAAACGCCAATGCGGCTCTGTATTGTCAGTGGAATCTGCTGACCTTGCGGTGTAGGGACGGTCACCTTTACCATAGCGAGGTTCTTGACGAACATGTCCCTGTTTTCTTTTTTGACAAGCACAAAGAAGTTGTCGCCACCGAGTCTTGCGATCATTTCGTCATCGTGGCACATTGCCATGACAACGTGCGTAAAGGTGGCAATGCCCATATCGCCAACGGCGGGGGTCTTGGACTGGTTGATGTACTTGTAGTTCTTAAGGTTGATAAAAAGGCCGCTGAAATTGTGTAGCTTGTTTTTCGCCTTGAGCTCGATACTGTGGTGGACTAGTTTGGCGGTGTTTGGGGCACCCGTCATTGTATCGGTTTGGCTTGCGTAGTGGACAGCGCTCATGAGGCGAGAGCGACCGAGAATGATGAACATGTCATCGCTGATAAGCTTTACAGCCTGTAACTCAGGATTGGTAAACTTGTGTCCTTTTTTTGCGTGGATTTCGACGGTTGCCATGCCATTTTCTCCCGTCCGGTAAGTCTGGATGAGCGGCATGGATTCGCGACCATTGGGGTCTTCGTAAATTATTCTTTCTTCATTTAAACCGTTTCTTGCAATGATGGAACTAGGGGCTATAAGTTTAAGTTTGATAAAACCGATGCTTAGAATATTGCAGATTGGAGGAATGGCAGCACTGACGCGCTTGCTCATTGCGACCATATCTGGAATATTATCTAAAATCGCATCCCTAAAATCTTTATAAACACTACTGAAAATGACGTAGTCCATTTTCGCCCCTTAAAGTCCACACTTTATACACCAATTGAGTGCTCTAAATGTAAATAAAATTTTTTGGAAAGGGTAAAAAAAAGTTAATATAACACATTTTTTTTAGTCCATTTTAGAGCGCGTGATTTTGATTACAACGTTAGTGGATTGGTGGGAAGAATATGTAGGCGATAATAATGGCTGCAATGACACCGACGGCATCCGCAATCAAGGCGCAAGTGACGGCGTGGCGGGTCTTTTTAACACCCACGGAACCGAAATACACGGCAATGATATAGAATGTTGTATCGGCTGCACCTTGGAACATGCAACTGAGGCGGCCTGCAAAGCTATCCGGACCGAGATTCTTCATGGCGTCGATCATCATGCCACGAGCGCCGCTACCGCTGAGAGGCTTCATAAGGGCAGTGGGGAGGGCCGGAACAACGTCATTCCCGACTCCAATAAGTCCAAGCAAAGCCGAGATGCCATTCATGACAAGGTCCATCGCACCGCTTGCGCGGAACACGGCGACACCCACGAGAATCGCGACAAGGTTCGGGATAATCATTACGGCGGTGTTGAATCCTTCCTTGGCGCCTTCGACAAATGCTTCGTATGCCTGGACTTTCTTGTAGCAGGCAAGTCCGAGGAATGCAACGATGACGCCAAACAGCACAAGACCGCTAATAAAAAGGCTTGTCGTGCCGAGTGCTTCGGCGGTAAGGTGGCTAAAGTAGAACATCACGGCGATAACGCAGGCGCTAATGCCGCCAAGCCACATCACGGTTACAGGGTCCTTGAGCTTGATTTTCTGGAAAAAGCTGAGTGCGAAAATGCCTGCGATAGTGCTGAAGAAAGTCGAGAGGAGAAGCGGGAGGAACACGTCACTTGGGTTTGCGGCGCCGAGCTGTGCGCGGTAAGTCATGATGCTAACAGGAATTAACGTTAGTCCGCTTGCGTTCAAGACGAGGAACATGATTTGCGAATCGCTTGCGACAGTCTTGTCATCGTTCGGGTTCAGGTCTTGGAGCTGTTTCATTGCCTTGAGACCCATCGGAGTTGCCGCATTGTCGAGACCGAGCATGTTCGCGCTGATATTCATGAGCATCGTGCCCACGACCGGGTGTCCCTTCGGGATTTCGGGGAAAAGCCTTGAGAAAAGCGGCTGCACGATTTTTGCCAAAATCTGGACGGCGCCTGCTTTTTCTCCGATTTTCAGGATGCCGAGCCACAAGCTCAAAATGCCCGTGAGACCAAGAGCAATTTCGAACGCCGTTTTGGACATGTCGAATGCGCCGAGAATAGCCTTGTTAAAAATGCCGGTATCGCCGAAAGCAAGCCACTGGACGATGCATGCGATAAATGCACCGAAGAAAAACACGAGCCAAATTACATTTAAAACCATGGCTCAAATGTAAGAAAAAAATAGCAGGTGGTGCGCCGTTCCCTATATGTTTACAGCCGCAATTTCCTTGCCATTCTCCAGCATGTGTATGCTGAACTTGGCATGGGCAGGCTCGCTTCCATTGGCGGGCGTACTTTCGTACAGCCCGAATGTCGGCGGGTTCCCGCCTTTCGGGAGGCTCGTCGAGCCGGGATTCACGAGAAGCACATTGCGGAAGTTCTTTTCGAGCATCCAAATGTGCGTGTGACCGTACAGATACACGTCTATTTGCGGTTTTTGCGGAGCATCGGCTTGATCCTGCTCCGTGGACTGCGTCGCACCCGTAGATTCGATGGCTTTTAGCGCATCTCTCGGGAAACATTCCGGCATAAAGATGTGCCCATGGCTCATGAACAAGTGGAAACCGCAATCTTCAACGACCTTGTATTCGTTTTCGATGGGGAAGTCGAGCATCATCAAGTCGACATCGGCATCGCAGTTGCCGCGGACGGCGACAATGCGGTCTTTGTACGGCGCTAGTGCTTCGACAACTTGCATGGGACCATGCCCTGCCGGGAGCGGGTTTCTCGGGCCGTGATAGAGCGTATCGCCCAGCAAGAAAATCTTGTCGCAGTTGAACTTTTCAAAGAACGAGAGCGCTTGCCTTGCTGCCAAGGCAGAACCATGAATATCGGAGAGAATTAATGCGCGCATTGTGACTCCTACTTTACCGTAATCATCGGGCTCGTTTCGCTCAACAAATAATTCCATTCTTCACGAATTTTGTCGTATTCGGTCGGATCGGCGTAGAGCGCAAACGTGGTCCACTTGATGCCACTAGAAGTCTTGGACTTCGGCTGCTTTTCGAAGCTCACGTAATCCGGGGCGCGGTTGAGCGGTTTTGCTTCGGTGAGCGATACCGTGTGGCCGCTAGCAGTCTTGATGTTGAGCTTGAAGCTGAACTGCGTCTCGTGCGGCATGCGGATGGGGTGGTGGCGCTTGGCGACCTTCGGGAGCTTGAAGAGGCTACGTTCCCACACGTTCGGGAAGCGGCCCTTGAGTTCGGAACCGCCCTGACCAAAGTAACCCTTGGAAAGGTAAGTGTTCACGATAATGAGCGGCTTGTTGAACTGGTCGAGATTCTGGATGCGGATGTTGCCGATGCTCACGTCCGGCACGCCAGAGGCAAGGAACTGTTCCAAGAGCTTTTCCTGATCCTTGACATCGCGGCCAAAGAACTTGTTACGGATGGCACTGGCGAACTTGCCCTGGAGCTGTACGGAATCGCGGAATTCGCATTCGCCATTAGCACCGATGAACAAGTCGTGCTGAATAGCAATCTGGTGTTCCTGATTGTCTTCGAGAATCGGAGTTGTGACCACGTGGCTCTGGTCGCCGTCAATTACGAGGGCAACTTTGCCTTCCATGTCGAGCGGAACCGGGCGATCGTTGCCCGTCTTGTCGGTCGCATCAACCCAGCGTTCGCTAATCTTCCCTTGCTTCGGGATGTAGAGGATCATGTGGTTGAACTGCTGGATGGTCGGCAAGTGCGAGAAACCTTCTTCCGTGAGGTGGATGGCGGTGAGGTAGCTCTTGACGCCAATGGCTTCGAGCATGTCCTTGAGCAAAAGTGCCATGTCCTTGCAGTCGCCGCGGTGTTCCTTGAGCGTGACTTCTGCGGTTTGCGGAATCAGGCTGTGGCCGCCGAATCGTACGTCGCGGTAGCGGATGTCTTGACGAACAAAGTTGATAATTGCCTTGACCGCTTCATCGCCAATCTTGTTACCGCGCACTTCAAATGCCTGTTCGCGAACCTTGACTGCCTTCTTGAACTGGTGGCTGATGAGGTTCTGGTAATCGTCACCGACATCGCGCCATTCCTGCTTGCCCGTGAGCATGAGGCCTGCGCCGAAGTCGCGGTACACCGGCATATAAAGTTCCTTGCGGACAATGACCGGGTTTTCAATCTTCCATTCGATACCACCCTTGATCGGGGTCTTCTGGAGCGGACCGTATTCTTCCGTGACAAAGCGAGTCGTGTCGGCATAAATGCGGAAAATGGATTGTCCGACAGGCACATCGCGGCTGCTTTCGTAGTTCGTGTACGGAATCATGCCCTTGTTTTCAAGATTCGTACGGCTGAACTGCATGTAGATAAAGTCACCCGGAGCAAGTTCCGAAAGCGGGAAGTGTGCCGTCTGGCTTTCGTTACCACCGCCAATTTCAGTCGCGTATGTAATATAGGCTCCGTTGAGTGTTGCCTTCTGCTTGAGCTTCCAGTTGCTGTCGTAAACTTCGAGTGCATTCAAGAAGATGCGGTCGTAGCCCGGCAAGAAGTCGAACGTGAATTCACGATAAATGGCGGCGCCGCGCTGGTCGAGCACTTCGAGGAGCATTTCTTCGCTACGGACCCAGTTGGCGTTCTTTTCTGCCTTGAGAGATTCCTTCTGGTAATGGATCACGGCAGGGAAGTCTCCTTCTGTGGCGGTCTTCTTGGCTTGCGGGCTGAGGAGCGTCTTCAGGTCGGCAGTGCGTTCTTCAACGGGCGTAATTGGCTTTTGGAGCGTGCGGTTGTCTGCCTTGCCGAGGTAAGCCTTCGTGGCGGAGAGGAAACTCTTCGCGTCTTCGTTATCCGGCTTGAGGGCGAGAGCCTTGGTAAGAGCCTTTTCGGCATCGCGGTAATTGCGGCTGTAGAACAAAATCTTGCCGTGCATCGTCCATACTTTATAATCGTTCTTTGCCTTGGCGAGTGTTTCGTCGCTGATGGCGCGGGCTTCTTCGTAGCGTCCGAGGAACATCAATGCGTCCATGAGCGTTTCGCCGAGTTCCTTGCTCATACCAAAGCGACCGCGGATGCCGTACAAGATGTCGACTGCTTCGGCGTACTGGTCAAGGCCCATGTATGTCTTGGCGAGGTAAACGCCCAGGCGGGAGCTCGGCTGTGTATCGAAAAGTCTCTGCACCACGATAAGGGACTGGTGGCGCTGACCCAAACCCCAGAGGGCGTCACTCAAGTTGATGACGTATTCCGGATTGTTCGGGGTGTAACGGAGGGCTGCTTCGGCGCATTCGCGGGCGTGACCGTAGTCGAACAAAGCTTCGTACATTTCGCCGAGAATGGAGAGCAACTTGCCGTTCTTGCGGACGAGATCCATTTGGTTTGTGAAATAGCTGATACCCGGACCATAAAGTTCCTTCATCTGGTACACGAAACCACAGTTAATTAAATAGAGCGGTTCTTCCGGATCCATCTTGTTCGCGCGTTCAAAGTAGCTGAGGGCGACAAACGGCTGGTCCTCGAGCAAACGGAGAATGCCGACTTGGCTCATGACTGCCGCGTTGAACTTGTTCTGCTTCTTTTGGGCTTCTGCGTCGCTTGCCATTTTGGGCTTTTCGCCGACTTTGAGCCCACTAATCGCGTTTTTCATCACAGAAGCGTATTTCTTCTTGTTGATGCCCTGTGTCCAGGTGGCAATCAAGATGCCGCGTCCATTGTCGTAGAAATATCGACCTGTATAATAGAAGTCATATTTATTGACAATGTGGGTGAGGGTGAATTCCTGGGCATAGCGGTCACCAACCTTGACGCGCTGGACTTCGAAGCTAGCCTCGTTCATGGAAAGTCCAAGACGGTTCAAAAGAACCTTGAACATGTCTTGCTGACTGACTTCGTCGCCTGGGACAATCGCGCCGTATACAAAAAGCGAAATATCTTCTTTCTTGTTGCTGAGCACCAGGTCTGGGTCTTCGTTCTGACGGGCGACACCCGTCCAGTTGTGCCAAAGCGTATCGCTTGTGCTCCAGGAATAGCCGAGATCTGCACTAGCATGCTGCATGATGCGTTCGGCAGAGAGTTCCGATACTTCTTCCTTCACGACGTCTTTCAGCTTGAATGTGGCAAAGAAGTCTTTCCATTCTTGCTTGAGGTCACCTGCGGGGAGCTGAGTGTCTGTTGCGGCGAGCGTGAGCGTGAAAATTCGATTCCCGGTGCCAATCACGAGACCGACTGCTTCGTAAGGCGTGTCGTAGCGCTTGCCGGCCACATCAAAGAATGCGCCTGTGGTGCCAAATGCTTCTTCCGGGTAAGTCTCGGCAAGTGTTGCCTTCTTGCCGCTCGATTCGAACGACTGCATTTCGATTTGGGCGCGGTCCATAAGTCGGAGAGGTTCGCCTTCGGGAAGGGTAACTTCCACGAGGACGGCGCGGCGTCCGGTTTTCGGATTATAAAATTCGTAGGGGGCGTTGTCTTCGCCACCGATAATCGTCCAACCGTTGTCGGGAGCGGTAAATGTGTAACCGCTTGTTTCAATGGTGCCACCGGTAGCTACTGTGGCGGGAGCTTCTTCGGTAACGTAATCGACTTCGGAGGATTCTTCGTCGTACGAATTATCTTCTGCGGAACCCGAAACTTCTGTTGCGGGGGAGGTGTTTACATCGGGAGAGTTTCCCGCGCAAGAAAACAAGAAAAAAAGCCCGAAAGCAACAGTCAGGCGGGCAAGCAAATTCTCTTTTTTTACAAACGAGTAACGCATAATAATCTCGGGATAAATTGTTTAACACCCTAATTTTAGAAAAATAGGGTAGGACAAAGTAGCTCTTTGCGATACAAACAAGAATAATCTTATTATCCTTTCTTAATCTTTACATTGCAAACATATGTTAGATTTGACTAATAAAAAGGTGAGGCTAACCTCACATGGCGGTCTTAACCCGTTTGAATGTTTTCAGACCCCAAAAATAGGCTCCCAAATCTCTTTTTTTTCGATTATTACTACACAAAAACTTTGATTTTTTGTATCTTTCCAGCCAGCAAAGCTCCACCGTGTAGGTGGGTAGCAATTTCAACAATAAAAAAAGGATCCAATAATGGCTCTCAAACTCGGTATCAATGGTTTCGGTCGTATCGGCCGTATGGTGTTCCGCGCTGCTGTGGAAAACTTCGCAAATGACATCCAGGTTGTCGGTATCAACGACCTCCTCGATGCAGATTACCTCGCATACATGCTCAAGTATGACTCCGTCCATGGTGCTTTCAATCATGACATCAAGGTCGAAGGCAACTTCCTCATCGTCGACGGCAACAAGATCCAGATCTTCGCTGAAAAAGATCCGTCTGCTATCACTTGGGGCGCTCTTGACGTAGACGTCGTTGTTGAATCCACTGGCTTCTTCCTCACCAAGGAACTCGCTTCTGCTCACCTCAAGGCTGGCGCTAAGAAGGTCATCATGTCTGCTCCGTCTAAGGACGACACCAAGATGTTCGTTTATGGTGTTAACCACAAGACCTATGCTGGTGACGAAATCATCTCCAACGCTTCCTGCACCACCAACTGCCTCGCTCCGATTTCCAAGGTTCTCGACGAAAAGTTCGGCATCGTCCGTGGCCTCATGACCACCGTTCACGCTGCAACTGCTACTCAGAAGACCGTTGACGGCCCGTCCAAGAAGGACTGGCGCGGTGGCCGTGGCATCCTCGAAAACATCATCCCGTCTTCTACGGGTGCTGCAAAGGCCGTGGGTAAGGTTCTCCCGCAGCTCAATGGCAAGCTCACTGGTATGTCTATGCGCGTTCCGACTTCTGACGTGTCCGTTGTTGACCTCACTGTCGAACTCAAGAAGGCTTGCTCTTACGAAGAAATCTGCGCTGCTATGAAGGAAGCTTCTGAAGGCGAACTCAAGGGCATCCTCGGTTACACCGATGAAGCTGTTGTTTCTACCGACTTCCGTAACTGCCCGAAGACCTCCATCTTCGACGCTAAGGCCGGTATCCAGCTCGACCCGACCTTCGTTAAGGTTGTTTCTTGGTACGACAACGAATGGGGCTACAGCAACAAGGTTTGCGAAATGGCTCGCGTTATCGCCAACTACAAGGCTTAATTAAAGTTTAACTAGTGTTAGTGGTGTGGGCGTAACGCTCAAAGCAAATTGATTCCCACACCTCCGCTAAAAAAAGCTTTTGGACCTCGCCACCCGGCGGGGTTCTTTTTTTGTATGTAATGATGGCTTTTGATACTGATTTTGAAATTTGGTGTGTTTTTACGTGAAAAACGTGAAAAAAAAATCTTTAGTCACGTAAAATTCAGAACAAATGAATGCAGAAATGAGAATATCGATGAAAAATTGCGGCTTAGGTGACTCTTTTTTTGCATTTCTGCGCCTTTTGATGGCGATTTTTCTTGTGTAATTATACGGAAAAAGGGAAAATGTTTGAAAATATTGCGAACAACATAAAAATTTTACGTGAAAAAATGAAAAAAGAGTATGTTTATCACGTAAATTTGAACTTTTTTGAAATTTCGGGATTTTTTCTGCTTATTTTGCAGTCACTTCTTTCAGAAAATCCGCTTTGAGCTTGGAAAGGAGTGTTGCCGCTTTGCGCTTTTCTTTGCGTATTTTGCGATTGCGGAATAGCGTCCAAATAACGCTTGGGTGGTGGAGTGCAAATGGCACGGATGCTTCTGCACCGAATGCTTTCGACAAAATAATTGCGATGGACTTGAGGTCGCGCATTCCCGCGAGATCGTGCGCATCTTTGCAACCGTTTCCTGCTACACTCTCAGCTTCATCGCTTGTTGCTTGTGCGACGAGGTACGGCACGGAGAACATCTTGCCACCGGCATGCATCATGCGGAGCGTGAAATCTGCAAGCCTTGCGTATTCTGGGAGTGTCGTGTCAAACCCGCCGGTACGCTGAATAATGCGCCGAGAAAACACGGCGAGGAACGGGTGCGGAGCGGCGACATAGCGCAATGGTGCATTCTCGTCGATCTCTACAAAACCTGAACCTTTAGCGGCAGGCTTTAACAAATATCCGCCTAAAAATTTTCCTTTGTCTGTACGGATTCTTGGTGCGAACGCATCCACCATCGGGAACCCGTCTGTCACTTCTGCAACGTTGTTCAAAAACTGGCGGTCTATCTTGATGCTTGGGTGGGCAAAAACAACCCATTCCCCTTCAATCTCATCGAGGTGCTTGTTCCAGTCGTTGGTAAAGAACCAGCCGAGTTCTGGGTCCGTGAATGGTGGTTGGGGGAGTGTTCCTTGCGTTTCGTCAAAGTTTTCGCTAAAAACAAAAACGTCGAACTGCCGCATGTCTTGAACCTTTTTAGAAATCCAAGCGGAGACCGAGCCTATGTTCGTAGCCTAAGCTCGAAGCGAGGTAGGAGAAGGCGTAATCAAAGGCGAACAAGCTCGAAGCGTAGCCAAGACCAAGGCTGAACAAGCGTGCGCTGTTTGTTTCATCTGGTCTGCTAGACGAATTTGCCAATTCCTTGAAATCTCGTGAAATGTCGAGCCAAGTGCGCGTGAAACCTGCGCGGATGCGGAAGTATTCGCCGAGCGCATATTCTGCACCAAGGTGTAAGTCTGGTTCTGCGTAGCGCGGAAAGTCGGTTTCGCCAAACAAGGTCAAACGCGGGACACTGCGGGGCTTGAGGAATCCGCCAACGGCGAAAGTCTGCGAAAGCGGGTACGTGTCATCGGCGCTTTCTTTGACATAGCCGCGGAGCATGGCACCGAAGTCTCTTGCAACAAACGAAAAGCCGTAGTTCTTGGAATCGGACATCCAGGTCAAACCCCAGTCAAAAGCGGCTGCCATTGCCGTCTGGTCTTCGTTATCGCCGGTCAGCTTGTCCGATGCAAACTTGATAGTGGCACCTACGCGGATATGCTTCATCGGGTAGGCGACTGTGGCTGTTACAAGTTGGCTGAACGGTTTGTATTCGCTGCCGTTTTCTTCACCGTATTCGTCATAGCCAGTGATGGTGCCGTACGATTGCCAGTTGTACGAGTACTGTAGGATAAACTTCTGGTACTGCGTTGTGTAAGAAAGCGTTCCAACGTTGCTTGCCATTTCGCCAGTTTGCCAGTGGGCTTCGACAACGCGTTTCTTGCCTTCGGTTATCGTAACTGCTGCAGGGTTCAACTGCACAATAGACGGATCTGTTGTAGGGAGAGCAGATGCAGACTTTTCAAGAGCCGCATTGCGCGGACTATCAAAAGTAGAGAGAAATGAAAAAACTTCTTGCCCTGCATCGTGCTTAGAAAAATAGCCAAAATCGGATGCCGGACATGCGATAGCGATAGCCGCAATTGCTGATAGTTTTTTCAATAAATCCATGGTGTAAATTTATAAAAAGTCGAGCGAATGATTTGTGAAAAAACGAAGAATGGATGATTTTTTTTGTTTATTCGCTGTGCCGATGCCTTTACAATTCAAAAATCTTTTTATATATTTGCCCTTGCTCGGGCTACTAGCTCAGTTGGTAGAGCAACGCCCTTTTAAGGCGTGGGTCGAAGGTTCGAGCCCTTCGTAGCTCAGTAATCGGTTCCGTTCATCGGAGCCGATTTTTTTTGTATATTAGGTCAAAAGTTTGTTTTTGTGAATTGCTATGGCTAAAGTTCCCTTTCTCGACCTCAAAAGTTTAAACGCCCCGTACATGGATGCCTTGAAGAGTGCTGCTTGTTCTGTTGTAGAATCTGGCTGGTACATTCGAGGGCATTATGGCGAACAATTTGAACGTGCGTTTGCTGAATATTGCGGCGTGAAATACGCTGTGGGGGTAGGGAACGGGCTTGATGCGCTTTCGCTCATGTTGCGAGCCTCGATGGAAATGGGGCGTTTGAGTGTTGGCGATGAAATTTTGGTGCCTTCGAACACGTTTATTGCGACCGTCCTTGCAATAAGTGCTGTGGGGCTCAAGCCTGTACTTGTGGAACCTGCCGAAAATAGCTATGACATCGATCCGAAGCGCTTGAAGGATGTTTGTGGCGCACGGACCCGCGCTATTCTCGTTGTTCATTTGTACGGGCGCCTTTGTGCGATGGACGAAATTTGTGAATTTGCAGACGCTCATAACTTGCTCCTTTTCGAAGACTGCGCACAAGCTCATGGGGCGCGGCTCAGCGATGGTCGTTCTGCTGGTACTTTTGGTTCGGCGGCTGCGTTTAGCTTTTATCCGACCAAGAACCTGGGCGCACTTGGCGATGCGGGCATTGTGCTTACGAATGATGCTGATATCGCAAATATGGTGCGTGCTCTCGGGAATTACGGTTCCGAACGCAAGTATGTGAACAAGTTTAAAGGCGTCAATTCCCGCCTAGACGAAATGCAGGCGGCGCTTTTGCTTGCAAAGCTCCCGTATTTGGACGCTTCTAACGAACGCCGTCGTGAAATTGCGACTCGCTATTGCTCAGAAATCAAGAATGCGAAAGTCATTTTGCCCGAGATGCCTGCAACGCCATCGGAGCATGTCTATCATGTGTTCGTGATTCGCCTCAAGAGCGAAGAATCCCGCAACGAACTGCAAAAGTTCTTGAGTGCGCGTGGCATCGAGACGCTGATTCATTACCCGATTCCTCCGCATGAGCAAGAGGCTTATGCGCACGAATTCAGCGGCGAGTATCCGATTGCAGAGTCCATGGCAAAGACGATTCTCAGCATTCCCATGAGTCCTGTGATGACCGACGACGAAGTCTCCGAAGTGATTGGTGCAATTAATGAGTTCTAGGGAAAACAAGACAAATCATCAGCCCGTGAATTTTTGGAAAGCGTTTATGGGTTCGGGAATGGTGACATTCCTGAACGCGGTGCGTGTTTTTGTCGTGAACAAGCTTTTGGCGGTGTTTCTCCCGCCAGCGGCGTTTGCATGTGTCGGGCAGTTCATGAACTTTATGACGATGGGGCAGGCGACCTCTTCGTTGGCGCTCCAGAACGGCTGGGTAAGCCTCTCGGCACAGAATAAGGACAATCTGGAACAGTTGCGTGGTGTGTGGCGCGGCGGTTTTCGCCTGACGACTTTTGCAAGTATTGCCACCTTCGCTATTGCTCTCGTTCTCTGTTTTACGGTCCCGCTTGAAAATTTCTTTCCGGGGATTCACCCGCGTCTTGTGCAGGCGGCGGTTATCTTTGCGTTACCTGGAGTTTTGGCGACAAACGTGATTACAATTTCGGCGTCCGTGATGAACGGGTTAGGGCATTACCGTCGCTGGGCGCTCATCAACATGGTCTCGTCGCTGTGGCAAATGTTCTGGGTGGCGTTCTTCCTTTACACGGAACGGCTTAGCATTCTCTCGATTGTGGCGACGCAGTCTGTGGTGGCGGGTATCTTTGCCGCTCAAATTGCAGCTCGTGCGGGCTTTAGCTTAAGTGAAATCCGTAAGACAGCTCTTGATATCCGTGCTCCGTGGTTGTCCTATGCGTTGATGGGGATTGTGCCGATGGTGCTTTCGCCTGTGGTACTCACGTTCATGCGCTCTACGATTGGCACGGAACTTGGCTGGGATGCGGCTGGCATTTGGCAAGGCATCTGGAAGATTTCGGATTTTATGACGGCGTTTTTCTCGGCGATTCTCGGTGTGATTATTCTGCCGAAAGTCTCTGCAAACATGTCAAAGTCCGAGTTTTGGGGAATGTTCCGCCCGATTCTTGTAAAGTCCATGGCTCTCGCACTTGTGGCGGTTACAATCTTTTATTTTGGGCGTTCGCTTTTGGTTGCTATTATGCTTTCGTCGTCGTATGCCGGTGCTGCCGATTACATGATGATGCAACTGCTGGGTGACTTCTTCCGCGTTGGGGGGTGGGCGCTTGGGCTTGTGCTGATTGCCCGCCGCGAAACGAAAAAATTCTTGGTACTTGAAATTTGTTCGGAATTGGTCCTTGCGTGCTCGACCTATGCATTTGTAAAACTTTATGAGTTTAATGGTCCGATGATGGCGTATGCTCTCGAAAACTTTTTGACGCTTGTCGCCTCGTTTATTCTCGTCAACAGCCTGAAATGGGGTAATAAATGACTCCGAAAGTTTCCGTAATCCTGCCTAGCTATAATCACGAACAGTATGTCGAAGCTGCCGTGCGTTCCGTGATGGGGCAGACCGGTGTCGATTTTGAGCTCTTTGTCATTGATGACGGGAGCAAGGACCGTTCTCCCGAAATATTAAAGCGCCTTTCCGAAGAACTCGGCTTTAAGTATATCCATCGCCCGAACAAAGGCGTTGTCGCTACGCTAAACGAATTGCTCGCGCTCACTCGCGGGCGCTACGTTTGCTCGTTCTCGTCGGATGACATCATGCCACCAGACAGGCTCAAAAAACAGAGCGATTTTCTGGAAGCTCATCCTGGTGCCGTCGCATGTTTTGGGCAGATTGTCCCGCTGTACGACGATGGTTCGTTGGGCGAGATGGATGTGCGCTATTTGCGAAGCGTGCCCCAAGTGACTTTTGAAGAATCTTTTTTGGGCAAAAAGGCTTTGCATGGCTGTGCCGAAATGTTCGTGCGCGAAAAAATTGTGGCGTTCGGCGGCTATGACTCGCGTTACTATTTCGAGGACTATCCGCTTTATCTGAAAATCCTTTATGAGTACGGTCCGCAGCCTGTATCTAAAGATTTCGTGTGTTGCTATTACCGTGAGCATGGCGACAACATGCATGTGTTCCATGATCGCATTTACCGCGAAATTTTGCGAATTTTGCGTGATAACTATAGTTTACACCCTCTGTACAAAAAGGCAGTACGCGCTTGGAAGGCAAACTGGTTTTCTGCTGTCGCAGCCCAAAGCTCTCTCGCGGCTTTCCGCCTGATTCCGCAGGTCATCTCGCTATCTCCGCGTTTTTGGCTCCGCTTGCCCAAGCTTTTTATCCCCAAAATTTTCCTCAAATTCTAATTACGCTGTCATGCCGCACTTGTTGCGGCATCGCCATCTTGTTTCTGCTATTCTTTCGTGCATTCTGTCACAATCGGCACAAAACGTTCCGTAAACTTTTTGTAAGATAGCTATATTTATTTTCGTAATAATATAGATAGGTTTTTTATGTCTAAAAATCCGTTTTTATTCGTACTTTCGGCATTCCTCTTTGTGAGTGCCTCTGTTGGAGCTTCTTCTGCCTATGCCGCTGACTCTGGCGAAGGCTTGCAATTCTGCTTCTTAGAAGATAAAGAATTCAATTATCCTCGGTTGAACTTTAGCCAAAAAACGGAAAATGACTCTCGAGCGGCAACTGAAGTCTGCTTTGATAAATGGTATGAGGCAAACCCGACCGGTTCCGAACCGGCTGATGCCAGCACTTACTTGAACAAATGGCTTTCCGCAAAACAAGGTGCTATTGCGTTTGTGCGCGTAACATCGGATATCAAGTTTGCTGGTCGCAGTAACATTGGCTGTGCAGAGGGCAATAACGCTTTTAATGGCAAGATGATTACTCTGTATTCATTTCAGACTTTGTATTCTCAGATTGATCCTCAAACGAATGAACCCTATGTCATCTCTGGACTTTGTCACTTTGGGAATGTTCAAATAGTTGCCTTTATTGAAAAGTTTAGTGGCACTATGTACAATATGAACTTTGATGACATCTATTTTAATGCTGCAGCGACAAATTCTAGTGCCGGTATCATTGCAGAAGGCGTGACTGGTCTAGATGGTACAAGAGTCTTTAATGGTTATATCCATGATGTCAAGGTCAGCAATTCTGAATTTCAAGGAACTAATGTTGGAGCTATTGTAGGTAAGGGCAATACCGATATCTCTAGTGCAGAACTTCATAGTGTCAAAATTGTTGGTAATTCTAACACGAACTCTTATGTTGGCGGTATTATCGGTGACAACACGGTTCGTTGCTTGCATGCGGATCAGGGGAACGTTCATCCCTGTTCAAATGCTAAAAATAATGGGAAGTCGGCTGGACCTTTTGTGTTGGAGAACGTGGATATATTTGGTTACATAGTTACGGGGCAACAATCTTATGTTGGCGGTATCGCAGGTTCGATTACGTTGAATGTTCAACAGGAATATCATGACATTTCAATTAATGGGCTTAGAATGAATGGATCGACCTATGCTGGAGGTCTGTTTGGACAAGTCTTTTACGATGGTAGTGATGATGCTTCTTTAGGTTCGGCAGCTGTAGAGCATAAGCTTTTGATTCATGATGTTTCTATCGAACATGGTTCCTTTCCAATTGTAGGTGGTAGTGGCGATGAAAACGGATTTATAAAGGCGGGGCTTCGTGCCGGTGGACTTATTGGCTATTGTGATGTGGGGAATAATGCCAATAACACAGATGGTGCCGATGTTGAGATTTACAATGTTGATAATAAAATAGAAGTTCGAATTGATAATGAAAATAATATCTCGGCTGGTGGTATCATCGGCAATTTAATGAATAGTTCATCAAATGAAAATTGCAATTTGTCTATTTACAAAACGATTACGGAGGGCGATGTCATTGGTGGTTCTGACAGTTATAAGATGGGCTACCTTGTGGGCGAGATGGTCACTTCAAAGATTAATTTAAAACAAATTACAGATAATACGCACTATGGTGCCAATGACTATGTTGCTGCAAAGGGTATTGGTTCTATTGATCCGGCTAACTGGTTGAATCCTCCGGCTCCTATAAATGCTACTGGAACTGGCTTAGTTGTCAAGCGAAACTTCCGTAACGAAGTTAATGGCGAATCTGCACAAACTTCTCTTGTTGCTGATGGTTCTTTAAAAAGTGGTAGCGATGGTTACTATATCGAAGATGCAACGACTTCTGATAAATATGCAAATGGTATTCTTAAAACTGTGGTATTGAATCAGTATCAGAATAATACGGGTTCGAGCGAAGAATACTTGTTCTGTGTTAAAATTTCTGCGGATGATGAGTATCTGTATTTGAAACAAATTAGCAGTAGCGAAACTGCGCCTGAAGGTTATACCTGCTATGATTATTGGTATGATCGCAGTGGTCAACATGACCAGATTGCTGCCGGGATTTTTGACGATGCATCCTCCCGAATTCAGTATTGGCTGGATTCTCGTAATGATAAAAAAACTGCACATGTTGTTGTGGAAAGTGACCTCCATTTTGCCGGTCGCAATGTTGATGGAACTTGTAAAACAGCGAAGAATGAGTTTAATCAGTTACTGACTTTCTCTCGTCATTATCAGAGCAATTATTCTTATACAAAGGGCGATTATACCATTCAGGGTGTTGGTGCATCTGATGATGGTTATAGAGTGATTTCGGGACTTTGCTATGTTACTGATGGTGACACTAGTGCGGGCTTTTTCAGACGCTTTGAAGGCGATATGAGCAAACTTGCTTTTGACAATGCCTATTTTAAAACTACTAAGTCGAATGATCACACTGGAGCTGGTATAATTGCGTCTGGATTTGGTTCAGCCTCTATCAAGGTAACTAATTCTGAATTCTACGGACTTGCTGCAGGTGCCGTATTTGGTCGCGGTGGCGGTGAATTGACGAACGTTGTTGTCGAAGACGTCAAAGTTAATGGTGAAAAGTATGCCGGTGGTCTTATCGGTTATTGGGATTATACATTTAAGCAAAATGTGCAAATTGAACTTGCGAAAGTTGAAGCTGATATCGAAGTTTCTGGTACGAGCCCTATTTATGCAGGTGCGCTTATTGGTTATTTAGGCAATTATGGAAGTACGAATCGTTCTATAAAAATTGAAAATACATATTCAAAAGGTAACGTCAAGGGCGCTTCGGGTGCAACTCTTGGTTATTTGATAGGCGCCTTTAATCAAGAAGATATTTTTGAATTTGATATTGAAAAAAACTACCACTATGGAACGGATGATGAATCGGTAAAATTGGGTATAGGAACATTTTCTAGCGGTGAATGGGCAAAGCCTTCTACTAGTACAACTTCTACAATAAAGAATGGTGTAATCCTGCGTAATTTCCGCAATGCTATCGATGGAAAAATTAATGCTGCAGGAACTTTAACGGCTTGGTATTATCCTTTTAGTACATCCAGTTCTAATGGTGCTGTTTTAGATGAACAGATGAAATCTCGCCGTATGGCAGCTATTTTGGGCGATGCCTGGAGCCAAGTAGATGGGGTAAATGATGGTTTGCCGATTTTTGCGGGCAGCGTAAGCAATAGTGATCCAATTAAGAGGGTTTCTTTCAGTATGTTTAATTGGTTCCTTGATCTGGCTGATTCTGCTCATAAAAAAATATTGTTGGATTCTATAGATGCCGGTTTGCGTTTTTATGAAGGTCGTTGGGATAATAATTCTAGTATAAACCTTTATACGAACAGTAAGGGATATCTCGATCAAGGTGATGTTGATTTTGTAAATAGTCTTTTGGATGATTGCAGTTCTTGGAATGTTTATAACTCAACTACACTATTTAGCTGGCGAAACGCAAATGTAACGAAATCCTGTGGCGAAGTCACTCAAAAGAAAATAAGTACTACTGAGCAATATACAGACCATGTGACGTATAATTATGAAACAATACGTAAGGTCAAATATTTCTGCTTTGCAAATGATCCTGACAATGCTTACAACGTGTTTTTCCATCAGGTTTCTGTTGTTGCTAGCGAAACACCCTCAGACGAATATTGTTATGAATATTGGTACAAAGAGAACAGTCAGAATGAGGTTAATACAGCAAACTATCCAACGGATCATGTATTCCCTGATGCATATAATGAAGCTCAGTATTGGTTAGGGTCTGGTCAGAAAAAGATTACTCTGACGTCGAATATCGATTTCGCGGGGAAAACCGATGGCGTCTGTAATGATGCTCCTAATGCGTTCAAGGGTAAATATTTAGAATTGGACGAAAATGATGTTTTCAAAAGTGCTGATAATGAACGCTATACGATATCGGAACTTTGCCATGTTGACGCTGCTGCTGATGTTGGTTTTGTCAAAATGGCAAATCAAAAAGGCGTGTTAACCAATGTTTCGTTTGACAAAGTCTTCTTTAATGGTAAAAGAGCAGGCTTGATTTTGGTGGACCTTACGTCGGCGGACGAAGGCGATATTACATTTATTACCGTGAAAAATTCCAAATTTATCGGCAGTGAATTTGCTGGTGCAATTGCTGGTTTTGCAGAAGGTGTGCGAAACATTCGAAATGTGATATTGGAAAAAGATACAGTAATTTCTGAAAAAACGGCTGGTGGAGCCTTTGGTTGGATTTATGCGCAATACAATTCGTATGATTTGTATGTTGGTGGTTTGTTAGCGTATGATGTTACAGTAGTTTCTAGAAATGATGACTTTGCTGGTGGTCTTATTGGTAAGATTTCGATTGGAAGAGCTGGCGCTTCGTTAGGTTGTATTGCTTTTGATGGTTCTGTAGAAGGATACAAAGCGGGTGGGCTTGTTGGTTTGATAGAAGATTATAGTGGGCAAGATGGAACTAATCTTAGTGTGTGGCAAAATTATGTTATTGGTGATGTCAAGTTTTCTAATGTTGGTGGCTTCTTGATTGCTGAAGTTTATTGGGACGATGATTACAATAATCAATACCTCTTCAATGTGAAGGATAACTACCATTATAGTGAAAATGACGTTACTGCTCCTATTGGAATGCTGGGTGGAACTAAGGTAGAAAATTGGAAGAATTTTGATGCAAGTGCTTATGCTGATGGTAGCGTCTTTTCTTACAATTTCCGCAATGCTGTGGATAATCTTGAAGCGGATGGCGATTTGCGTTATGCTATTAAGCCGGTTTACACTGCCACGGAATCGTATTCTAACGGTGTTATTCCTTCGGAACAGATGAAGAGTCGCCGTATGGCAGCCGTCTTAAACATGGACGCTACGTCTTTGTATTGGACTTTGGTGGATGAAGAAAACGATGGATTGCCAATATTTAAGGGCTCTACTAGTGCAGCATCGAAACCTGTTTATGCCATAAGCTTTGATTATGCAACATTCAATACCTTTGCAGATGAAACGTCTAAAAAGATTTTGAACGATGCCATTGAGGATGGCTCGCGTGTTTTGGAATACATTCCTCAATATCCCGATGGCGGTATCGTCCTTTTCACAGATGTAGATGGTAGGCTCGATCCTGATGATGTTGCTTTTGTGAAGTCGCTTATGGGTGAAGACGGACTGTGGTATGATGCGTCCTATCCAAAACTTGATGCGGATCAAGTGTATAGCTATAATATTGCATATATTCCTACTGTTTATACGTATAAAAAGGCTCTCGTGATGAATGTTGCCGTCCATGTGTGCTCAGACAATGGTAATAGCGGCTGTCTTGATGGTTCCGAAGTATTAGTTCCTAAAGAGGGTGCTACTTGGAATGGCTATTCTATCGATTTCAATGGTGTTCCTATGACAGAATACACCTTCAATTATATGGGTGGTGGTTATCCAACGTTGGTGATGAGCGATTTTAGTTCTCATTTGTATATGCTCCGTTCTCCTGATTTTTATCAAATTAACTCTAAAAACGCGATACAAAGCTCAATCCATAAGGCTGTTCTGTACAATTTTGAAGAACTGCTTGATGGTTTGACTGACAATGAAAAGAGCGATTTGGAGTCTGGAACTGTATATAACGATACCATTCATTTGTATTATGTGTTCGGTAACACAGCCCCTGAATATAAATTCCCAGTAGAGAATAAGGGAACCTCTCCTGTCGTGGTTAAGAGCTTCTTGGAAAATGCTAATGGTATGGGGCGTAAACAGGTTTATGAAACCGTAATTGATGCCAACGAAACTGTAAATGTTCCATTTATGCGCACAACAGTTGCACCGACTGATTTAGGTTATAGTCTTGAATGGAATGCTGAGTTTGGCTTGGGTTCTGTATTTAGTGGTACTCATGATGTCATTTCTACTGAAAATGATTATATCACATCAGCAGAAGACTTCTATAAAAATGGTCAAACTAAATCATGGATGGTCACTGGGGCGTCTGGAAAGCCGCTGACGGTAAAAGATTCTGTTTACATGGATTCCATTGTTACGGCAATTTCCACTACGAGTCTTGCGAATAATCTATCTTATTTGAAAATGGTGATTACGCCGACGGTTACGCAGCTTCATTACGACCTTGTTTTCGCTATCCCAGAAGATATGCGTGATGCTGATATTTATGTGTCTAACAAGAAAAATAAATCGACGAATAAGTTAGAACTGGATTGGTTTGATAAACTGGACGATGTCACTGCTGAAAATGTCAAGGCACCGAAACTTCTCAATTCTGATGGTTGTCTTATCAACTGGAAACTTGATGGCTCTAGCCTAACGCACGAGGTTCTCGATATTCAGCAAGAATTGCAGTACTTGACCTCCAAGGAAGAAAATAGCCTTGCTGTGAATACGCTTGTTCCGGATATCGATAATCCTGCTTGCCCGTCTGCAAACGTCACGGTAGACAAGCATACGATTCAATTAAATCGTGATGGTGATGGAGACCTTTTTGTGGTGCAGAAACTGCCTTATCCTTCGGCAACAACTCAGGGGGCTATCGATACGATTGTCCTTAAGCATTCGTTTAAGAAAGATGCTAATGATAAATATTATCTCGATGTGCCTGTTGCGCGTGATGCTGATGGTAGTGAACTCGGTATCAAACTTTCGTTTAAAGCGAATGCTAAGGACGGCAATTTGTTCAGGTCCTTGTTATATGATGATATGACTGGCGTAGCAGCGAACTTTGTACCGTTGCTTGAAGGCGAAAATATCGATATGAAATCGAATTTGAAAATGAAAGTTGAGTTCATTGAGCTTGTACCGGTCTATGTCACTTACGATTTGTCTTTGACTTCTGCGGCGGATTCTGCAAAAACTTATTTGCCGGTTGACGCATCTTCAACAGCGACTCTTGAGATGGAAAAAGCAGAAGATGAAATTGAGATGTGGAGCCCGTATCGTACGGATAAGTGCTTTGCTGGTTGGTCCAATGTGAAGGCAGACGTATTTACGGATACCGACCCGCTTTGGGTTTCTCTGAATTCGTCGAATTATGCTGACTTTAGCAATGATCAAGATCATCCGACGGCGCTTTATGCCATTTGGCGTGAATGCCCGATTACGCTTCCGATGAGAGCGATTGCTCTTAAGAGTGGCTTGGAACACGCAACGCTTGTCGTTTATCAGCCGTTTGGTAAAGATTCTTTGCGCCATGTGATTACGGATGAGAGTGTTGCCCTTGCTGGCATAGCATTTGATTTCTATGTGGATGATGTCCGTACAAAGGCTGAGGCTGGATATAGCTTGGATAATACGAGCTTCAAGGTCTCTTATTTGGATCCGGCAACCTCTGAATCTGTCGAAGTTACTCCGAGTGAAGGTGCATGGCGCTTGAAACCGGAAACTCTGCCGCAGACGACGGTGTATTCGTTCACGGCTAAGGTGACAAAGGATGAATACAAACTCGTCTTTAACGATAACTCGTCGGGCGAAGCTTACTTCGGTGATTCCTGGACTCCGCTCATGACAAAGGAATCGTTTGCAGAAGATGAAGACACGAAGAACTGGAATGTGTCGGTTAATTACAATGTTGAAAGCGCCAATACGGAATTCCCGTTTGCGCTCTATCGTAAAGGTCTTTGCATGAATGGTTATACGTTCGATGTCGATGACGATGCGAACGGCGTGTATACTGAACTGAATGAACCTTTCATAGAAAAGTTTAAAGAACTTGGCAAGGATTTGAAGAAACCGGTAAAGCTGTATGCCAATTGGTCTCAGTGCCAGACTCCTGGCGTGGAAGTGGAACTTGCTGATGCTGACAAGGGCTCTTACACGTTTACCAGAAAGTTTGATTTGGGCGAAGGCGAAGAAGCTGAGCGTTCTTACACGTTCGACTCTGACAAGATGTTCGTGCCTTCCGAAATGGGCGATATCTCGTTTACGGGAGTTTCGTTCACAATCAAGAGTGGGGCAGGTGTTGTTCTCGATGCCTCGGCTGGTATTGGTTATCGCACGGGCTCGGAATGGAGCGATTGGACGGGTAGTCTCTTGACTATTAAACCGGATATGGAAGCCATTAGACTTTCGCTCCTCAAGAGTTCTTATGAATTCGTTTACGATATGAACGCTCCTGAAGATGCGATGGTCTTTGTGAACCCGGCAATAAAGGAGCACGAATCTTATGAGCTTAATCGTTCAACGGAATCTAAGGACCTCCAGTCTCTCGATGTTTTGGGTCGTACGGATGCTTGCCTTGTCGGCTGGGCTTTGGATGCTAATGGCGAAAATATGCTAGAAGCGTTTAATCTCGATGCTCTCCGCACGCTCGATGCTTTCGAAAAGGCTCGCAAGTCTACGGAAACGTTGTATGCCGTCTGGAAAGAAAAGGGTGATGCTTGCACTCCTAAGACGTTCAAGGTCGCCTCAGGTTGGAGTGCCGAAGAAGGCGTATTCACAATATCTTACAGGTACGAAGACAAAACGTACAGCTTTGAAGTGACTGAAGATGGCGTTGAAATTCCTGCGGTTGCTGGTGTTGAAATTGGAGTCTCGTTTGCAGGCTCGAATGCTTACCAGTTTGACAATGTTATAGCAGGTCGTGATATTGCCGGCAACTTGCTCTTTAGCATTGACAATGGTGGCTTCTTTACGGTGTCGGACGCTCAGTCGGATGTTCAGTTGTCGACGGGTGCGATCCCGACGGAATTTGCCTTTGTGTTCAATGCCAATGTAGGCGATGCTAACGTATTTGCGGGAACTGAATTTGCACATCAGGTTCCGGGAATGTTCTACGCTTATAATCAGGAATTGCCGATGGACCTCTATCGCGCCGATGCTGAATTGGTGGGATGGGCATTCAAGTCTGATGTGGGAGAAAACGACTTTGTATGGCAATCTATTAATGATCGCTTTATCGAAGAATATGAAAAGTTTGTGATGCAGTATGGCGCATCGTTCGGTACGGATACTCTCTATGCCGTGTGGAAAAAGAAGTCTATGAAGACTTACACGGTGACTGCCGATAGCGCAAACAAGGGTACGCTCACGTTTACGCAGAATGTTGGCGATACGGTGTTCTCTATCGTTGTCCCGAAGACTGGCTTGAAGGTCCCTGCAACGGACGATATTGAAGTCACAGCCCATTTTGATGTGATTAATTCCTGGACGCTCGATGAAGGCTTGCCGTTAGTCTGGACGAATGCCAAGGGTAAGAAGGAATCGACTGCAAATGATGTGACTAGACCGATTACTGGCGATGTCAAGATCACCGCTCTTGCAACGTTTAAGGAAATTCATCTTGTGTTCGACATCCCGTCGGATAAGGGCTTGTTCTATGGTGATGACTGGAGCAAACAAGGTGACTTTGATTCGGATGATGGTAAGCTTTCGTTCCCGACGCTTGTCTACGATACGGATCGCTGCCTTGCCGGTTGGAGCATCCAGTCTGAATCCGGTTCTGCCTGGACTGACTTGAACGAACGCTTGGTGGATTCGCTTTATAAGGTTTACCCGACGATGAACGACTTGTCGAATATCAAGTTGTACGCCCGCTGGACGACCAATGTGGAAGAATGCGCGGGTAACATCACGAAGGCAACTGTCGAAATGGAACATGGCGATGTGCAGCTTGTCGAAAAGAAGGACAAGTCCACGCTTGTGCATAAGTTCAATAAGAATGGCACGATGATGTTGCCTGCTGAACTTGATGGCAAGAACTGGACGTTGAAGGCAATCCCGGATTCTAGCTACACGCTTGACTCTCTTGTCGTGATGAACGGTAAGAAGGTCGATACTGTGCTTTATGATGGCGACAAGTTGCCGAAGAACATGAAAAACGCTACGTTGAAGGCTTACTTCGGTAAGGCAAACAAGACGCCTGTCGAAATTGTGAACAAGCACTTCTCTCAGAGCGGTAACACAATCTGTGTGAACATCAAGGCTAGCGAATTCGAAGTGACGCGCGGTGTTTCTGCCAAGGTCGAACTTATCGATGTGGCTAAGGATGCTGTTGTGGTGGATACGGTGCTTACCGATTCTGCAGCGATGGCGTTCTCGGATGAAATCACGTTGCGTATGTTGCAGCCGGGCAAGTACAAGGTTCGCGTTGTGATTGGCGACGAAAAGGAAACGGACGAATACAGTCAGGAATTTACGGTCGATTCTCAGGTGGCTTCGCTTAAGGCAGAACGCTGGCAGATGGTTTCGCTCACGGCGGTGGATACGTCTTTGATCCAGTGGAATGAAGGCATTTCCTTCTACTGGTGGGATGAAACCCGCGTTGGTGATTTCTGGCAGTATCATGCATATAAGCAGGGCGATGAAATTGACGCTTCTCGCGGTGTCTGGGTCAGCTCTAAGCATGAAGGCTCTCTCGTGATGCGTAACGATTTCGAAGATGATGGCAAGGATATTGCCTGGAATCTCGATAGTGTTACGACTGGCTGGAACCTTGTTGCCAATCCGCATGGCTGGTATGTTGATTTGTTCAGCATGAACGAATCGGCTCGCAAGAATGTGGACGAAGAATCCGAAATCACCTTCTGGCAATACGACAGCGAAAAGGGTGAATACAAGGAAACTCGTTACCTGGCACCTTATGAAGCTGCTTGGGTGAAGGTTTCTAAGAAGACGAAGTGGAAAGTTTCTGCAGAACCGGTATATGTGATCCATTCTGTCGATGCTTCTAAAATTGATACGGTGCGTTTAGATTATCAGAAACCGGATGAAAATGCTAATAATTCGGGTAAATCTAATGCAAAGAGTGCTCTTGCAAAATCTTCGACTTCGGACCGCTGGACTTTGCAGGCTATCCTCTCGGATAAGAATGGCAAGCGTGACTCTTGGAATATTCTGGGTGTCGGCAACAATCCGTTCGTGGCTGATGAACCGCCTACAAGTATGGGCGATCACGTGAACCTCTCGATTGTCGAAGGCAAGCGCTCTCTTGCCAAGTCTATCAAGAGTGCTAGCGACGAAACGGAATGGACGCTTGAACTCTCTGCTTCTGATGCTCGCGAAGGCTATCTCACGCTTGAAGGCATTGACGGTGTCAAATCTCTCGGTTACCACGTGTATGTGACCATCGATGGCGTTACAACCGAAATGCAAGAAGGCAAGAAGTTGCAGGTGTCGCTCAACTCTAGCTCAAAGAAGGCTACGGTTCGCGTGGCTCGCTCTGCAAGAGTGGTGGCTAAGAATGTAATCAAGGGTCTCCGTTCGTCTCAGTTGGGCAACCAGTTGCATGTGTCGTTCGATGCACCGGAAAGCCTTGCGGGTGAACGCACCAAGGTCGAACTCTTGGATGTGAAGGGTAAGCTCTGGGCAACGGAATCTGCAAAGGCTGTCTTTGGCACGAATGCTGTGTCGATGAAATTGCCTAAGCAGGGCGTTTACATCCTCCGCGTTCGCGTCGGCTCTCAGCAGCAATCGCAGCGCATTCTTGTGAAGTAGCACAAGCTTAGCAACACAAGCTTTATAACAGCAAAAAGCCGCTCGGTTTCACCGAGCGGTTTTGCTTATTCTTCCACGATTTCGTACGGCACGTGTCCGAGCAGTGCGGCGTACTTCGGGAAATTTGACGGATACGTCTTGTATTTTCGATTGCGGTAGAGCTTTGCTTTCGAAGCTTTTGAAATGAGGAAAAATTCCGTGAACGCTTTCATGTAATCTGTAGCGTTCTTGGAACTGTTGAAATCGATGTGGATGCTCTTGCCCTTGACTGTCACGACGTTCGGCAATTTTTCCACTTCCGCAAGGAACGTCGGGCTATCCGCCGTCACAAGTATTTTACTTGTTTCATTGACGAGAGGGTGATGATGGGGCATCTCCTTCTTCAAAACATTCATCGCTGCAATCATCAGCTTGCGCTTGCCTTTCTCTGGCAATTCCTTAAACGTGAATTCCTTGAAATCCCCAAGCTTATTCTGGAAGCGGAACGAAATCGACGTGTAATTTTCGCCTAGCAGTTCACCGTAATGCGAAAGCTCTTGTTCTAAAATGGGCGAAGGCTTGAAAAGCTCGTTGAAGTATTTAGAGAATTCTTCGCCAACAGTATCTACGCACGAATAGAGATGGAACTGCTTGTGGCTCGAATCGAGCTGGCGTTCTAGCGCAGAATCGTTTTTAAAGTCTATTCGGTAAAGCAATACGGGCTTCGCCACTTCACAATTGTGGCTAATTTCTTTTTCTCCAATAACCCAATTTACTTTGTTCGGTTGCAATATCTCTTGCAGTTCAAACGGCGATGTGTGATAAATCTTGAAATCGAGATTATGCTCGGTGGCGAATTTGTATGCACTAGCCATTCCGCGCAACCGGTCCGTAAGTCCGCCGTGCATCCATTTGCCGTCTGCCATGAATATGAGCGTCTGGCGAGTCTCGCTATCGTCGCTACTTTCGCCATTTTCTGTGTAGCCATCGCGCAAATGCCTTAACTGAATCCCTCGCTCAATCAAATGGTCGTGAACGCGCTCCTCTCCGAGAACGCACCGCGCCATGCGAATAATGATTTCTTTGGGCGAGAGTGGAATCACGAAAGACCTTTCTTCAAAAGCTTGAAAAACAAAAAGCGGGGAAGGTATGAAATCAAAATTGCCATGCGGTTGCGCATGCGAATGCTCAAATCAAAGAACGTGCCAAAGCGGTATTTGCGAATCTGCGCAAGAGCTCTTTGGCGGTATTCCGCAACTTCTTCGGTGTCCTGCGTGCGCATCAAGACGCTAAAACTCGCGCTCACGAGCATGCTGCGGGCAGCCTTGTAAAGCGCCTTTGACTTTGGCTTCATGGCTTCAAAAATGTTTTCGGCAATGTCGAGCAAAAGGACGATTTTTTGACGGTCTATCTGCGTGGCAAGTTCGCTTCCGGCGCGCTTGCGGTAAAAGTACAGCTTTGATTTTGTAATGGCGACCTTATTGGAGGCTAGCAAAATTTCGGGAACGACGGCGAAATCTTCGTAGATCGTTCCGGCTGGGAAAAACTTGTTTTTCCAGAGACTTGATTTGTACAGCTTGTTCCATGCGGAATAGTCAGGAACTTTGTCTTGGTACAAGGCTGTTCTAGTAGCGTCTTCGGCGGTGATGCTTGCAGAACTTGCAACCTCGACTGTAGTGCCGTCGACTTTGAACGATTCCTCGACTTGTTGCTGGTTACAGCATGCGATGTCTGCTTCGTGTTCCTTTGCTATGGAAATGAGCGCTTCAAGATAGTTCGGTGCTACGCAGTCATCGCTATCGATAAACGTAACGTATTCCCCTCGCATAATCTTGAGCCCCGTATTGCGGGCTTCGGACGGACCTTTGTTCGGTTGTCCGATAAGCCTGAACCTGGCATCGGATGAGGCGTAGCTGGCGGCAATTCGCGCACTTTCATCGGTCGAACCGTCGTTGATAATGATAGCTTCAAAATCCGTAAAAGTCTGTGCAACGAGACTGTCGAGACAATCCTTGATGAATGCCTCGGTGTTGTACATGGGGATGATGACGCTTACGGCTGGCATTATTTGCCTTCGCCCTCTTTTGTGATGCCTTGAATCACTTCGACCCAGCCCAGTCTGACAAATTCACCAGCCTTGACGAGATCGTTTTGGGCTTTCTCGTATGCCTTGAGAATGTTGTTGTATTCCGAAACGTCGCGTATCATCTTCACATCGTGGTGAAGCTTCTTTTCGAGCATGTCCTGCTTCCACTGGGCAACATCGGCAAGGCACTTGCAAGAGGTGTCAAAGTTGTCTAAATAAGCTGGCACGGTGTCGAGAAACGTCTTTTCGTACGGCTTGGCTTTCTTCTTGGCTTCTTTGACGAGCGCCTTTTGCGAAACCACGTTCTTGCGCAGTTCTTCCATAAGCCTTACGATACGGACAAAATCAACTTGCGGCCAAATAAGGCTGAACGGCCACATCTTTTTCCAGTGGAACTTGAAAATGGATTCGTGCGCGGTATTCTTGGCGCGCATCATCTCTTTGAGGTTATTGTAGATAATCTGGGAGGGTAATTTGGAAATATCTTCGCTCATACAAGAAGAATATAAAAAATAGGCGTGTTTGTTCTTGAATTTTACTTTAAATTTTCTTGATTTTTTTAAATTAAAGTTTAGATTGTTTTCGAAACGACTCTTTTTAAAGGGAATATTTATGGATAAAAAGAAAATGAAGATCCTCGTCGTGGTTGACGTTGTCATCCTCGTCGCTCTCATCATTATCCTGATGACGCTCAAGGGCGGCTATGAGGAACAGGCAAAGCGTACCGCAAACGAACAGGAATCGGCATATTTGGAAAAGAATACGCAGGTTCTCGTGGAACAGTGGCGTTCTGTGGACCAGTACAGCATGGCTTGGAAACTTGTTTACACCGTGCTTTCCGGTGCTAAGAGCGAAGCTGCTTTCAAGAGCGCTCTTGCCGCTATCGAATCTGACAAGGATGCTCGCTTCAAGCAGATTTCTCACCTTTACACGGGCGCTGGTATTAACGACGCTGTGCAGAACGGCATTTACCAGAAGGCTGGTCTTGCCGAAGGTACGATCCTCCTCAAGAACGAAAAGGGTACAAAGGAAGTTGCTTGCGGTAAGAATTGCGTTGTGAAGTTCAGCTATGCCAAGGGCAAGCTCAAGAACGTCGATTATAGCGCTTTGGTCCAGTACAACCTTGCTAACAGCCTCAAGATTGAAAAGCCGGCTGAATATCATTTTGAATAAGGGAGAACGTCATGAATTTAAAGAATATTTCCATTGCTCTTACCGTTCTCGTCTTTGGCGTTATCGCCATGCTCTTCATGCAGAAGGGTAACTATGTTAACCAGGCTAGAGAACATTACGAAGCCACGACAAACAAGTCCTTCAAGGGTAACTCCATGGTGCTTGATTTGGTGAACAACGGCATCGAAATGAACAAGTCCACTTGGGCAATCGCTTGCGGTGCTCTCCAGACCGTGAGAACTTCTCAGGACATGGCAAGGCTCGAAGCCAAGTTCTTCCCGGCAACAAAGGGCAACATGAGCCTCTCTAACAAGACTCGCCGCTTTGAAGCCAGCTCCGCAAACGTCATTGTCGCTAACTTCGCCAAGGTCGAAGAAGACAAGAAGACGGGCGTGAAGAGCCTCGCTGACCTCCAGTCCGTGGACGTGAGCATCTTGCTCGGCAATTATGCCGCCGCTGCTGCTGCTGCTAGCGATGAAGGTTCCGACGAAGAAGGCGCTGAAGAATAACGCCTAGCTGCGCCCAACCTTGTCTTCCCCGAGTTATGCCCGCCTCTGGCGGGCATCGCCTTTTTATACAGCCCTTGTCATGCCCGCTTCCGAGCGGGCATCTCCTGTTTAATAGAGCATTCTCCTATAATATGGAATAATCATTTCTTACTTTTTTGATACGATATTATGCTAAACAAGTATATATTTACCATGGGCAATGATAAAAAACTATCAAAAAAGGAGGATTCTCCATGTTTGAACCTGTCAATGGAAAATTTGAAATGCCGTCACTCCCATACGGGATGGCGGATCTTGCACCTGCGCTAAGCCAAGAAGCAATGCTGTTTCATTTTGGCAAACACTTGCAGACTTACGTGAACAATTTGAATGCAGCGCTTCCTGGGAGTGCTTTCGAAGGCAAGTCTCTTGAAGAAATCGTAAAGACGTCCGAAGGTGGCGTGTTCAATAATGCGGGGCAGATTTTGAACCATGCTATGTACTTTTTGCAGTTCAGGGCTCCGACGATGAACAATGTACCGACGGGAAAAATTGCTAAAGCCATTGCAAATGATTTTGGTTCGTTTGATCGGTTCCAGGAAGAATTTCAGACGAAGGGTGCGGGGCTTTTTGGCTCTGGTTGGGTCTGGCTTTCGGCTTTGGATACGGGGAAGCTTGTGATTACACAAGAAAGCAACGCGCAGAACCCGATTACCAAGGGACTCAAGCCGCTCCTCACGTTCGATGTGTGGGAACATGCCTACTACATTGACTACCGTAACCGTCGTCCGGATTACCTGAAGTCGCTGTGGAGCATCGTCAACTGGGATGTTGTGAACGAACGCTTCGGCTAAAACCATTTCTCAACAACAAAAATCGCACGGGTTATCCCGTGCGTTTTTCATAATCGCTCTTATTGCTTTGTCATCTTTACCATTTTGTCACCCCGGATTTATTCCGGGGCGGGAGCGGCGTACGCATTTCTGTTAGCTATTGTCGCGGTGGCATTTTCGGCAGCACAAGCTTCATGATAATCGGCACGAACACCATAATCAGCACTTGTGCAACGACAAGGCAAACGACTTGTGAGAAGATGAACATCGCAAGGAACGGCGGCTTGTGACCTTCTGGCATCATCGTGAAGTACACAAAGCAGACCATTGCCGTCGTGATAAGCGGCGTGTAAATCAAGTTTGAAGCAAGTGATTCCACGAAATGCGCCTTTGGCGTACGTGGTTGCAGGTGGAACTTGCGGGCGAGAGCTGCGTTCACTTTGGGAATCGGCACGAAAAAGCCAATCGCAAAGCTAATGACAAAGCTTAAACCGAAACATTTCAAGAATCCGATGACAATTGCGATTGTCGGCATCTCGGGCGGGTGTTCCGCCATCAGCTGACCGGTAAGCGAAAGCCCGAAGCTCATCAAAAGTGCCATGATAAATGCAATTTTTAGCCCCACCTTTCTCATTTGCTTTTGCATTTCTGCTGAATGGATGTTCTGTTCTTCCATTTTAATCTCCATACCCTAAAAAATTGAGTTTCTCCGTTCTCCTTAAAGAGAGTACTTATAATATATCATCTTTCTTGCAAAACTGTAAACAAAAACAAACATAATTTATCGAAATTCCAATAAATATTGTAATTTATTATGGTCCGTCATCCCGGAGCATTTTATGGATAATGAACTTAAACTTTTAATTGGCAAAGACGAAAAAATCATTTATGCAGGGAAGCCCAACAAAAAGTGCTTCATCTTCGAAAGCATCTTTAATCCGTTGCTGCCGTTTGCGCTGATTTGGGGTATCATCGACTTTGGATTTATTGGCGCTTCGTTCTCGTCCAAAGATGAACACATTGGCTTTTTCTTGGTCCCGTTCATGTTGCTCCACCTGATGCCTGTATGGATTTACCTTGGCGGGGCGCTTTTATCGTTTAGGCGTTACCAAAATACAAACTATATCATCACGGATAAGGCAATCTATGCGTCTGGTGGTGTTTTCAGCAAGCGCTACAATACAAAACCGTTTGCGGAACTTTCGCACGTGGATTTGCATCGTGGCATTTTTGACCAGTGGTTTGGTGTGGGGGATGTTATCACAACGTCTGCCCAGGCAAATCCTGTAACGCGGAACGGAAGAATGACTTCTACGAATGCGGGTATTTCTATCGATAGTATTTCCAATTACATCGAAGTCTACAACATCGTGAAAAAGCTCCAGCAAGATGTGTACGCTGATGTCATGTACCCGAACGATTTGCGCCCTCGCGAAAACCACGGATACAATACAAAGTATCGCGGGTAGCTAGAGCGTTTTTTCCATGCGGGTGCAATCAAAGACGCCCCAGCGGTGCGGCTGATCTCCGATGAGCTTGTACCCAAGCTTCTCGTAAAAGCCCGTGGCTTCCAAGCGGCTGTCGATGACTATCTTTTTGTAACCGCATTCTGCAATCCATTTTTCAGCTTCGCGGACAGCCATAGCGCCGAGCTTTTGACCGCGATATTCCGGCATCACGACTACACGCCCGATTGTTGCCGTTTCTGCATCAATTTCGTAGAATCTACACGTTGCTACGGGGTATTCATCATCCAGTAAAACGATAAACTTTGTGCCGTCGCAATCGTGTTCGTCGAATTCATCACGGAGCGAAATGTGATACGCCCGATTCATTGCTTGGATGCGCACGCTGTACGCACCTGCGCGTTGCCACTCTTCTGTCGCTCGGAGAACTTTGATATCCATGTTTTCCTGTTAATCTCTTGTAACACTATGTAGCTAGAATATATTATATTAACTGATAGAAGGAGAATGGGTATGTCTTTTTTTACCTGTAATTTTTATCGTTCCGTTATCGCTTCTGCTGCGCTTGCCTTTGCGCTTTCCGCTTGTACAGATTCTGATTCAGGATCGGGTGCAAATTCGGAGGATCCTGCCGGCGATTCCGCGAAATGCAAGGACGTTTCCGATGAAGTATTCTGTGATTTGCGTGACGGACAAGTTTACAGGACCGTGGAAATCGATAGCATGGTGTGGACCGCCCAGAACATGAATTACTACATGGTCGGTAGCCACTGCTACGATGATAAAGACTCCAACTGCACCAAGTACGGGAAACTCTACAGCAAGTCAACGATTTTCCATATTTGTAAAAACGGTTGGCATGTGCCCAGCAAGGATGAATACGAAAAGTTGTTGAAGTACCTGAATCGCCACCAGGATTACGTTCGCGTGTTCAAGCCGTTATCGGCGGGCTTCCGCAAGACGGATGGAACTTATAGCCTTATCGAAGAGAAGGCGTATTTCTGGTCCTCGACGGAAGTCATCGGGCAAGGCGAGTGCTATGTGGAATTTTCTGATGAAAATCCTGCCGGTAAGTTGATTTGTGGCGGTATGGAACGCGGAGATGCCCTTTCGCTCCGCTGCGTTAAGGACGATTAATCAAGTTTGTCAAAGAAAATCTCGCCGTCTTGCTGGACGATGGTGATGGTGTGTGTGCCTTTGTTGCCCATGTCGTTGTAATGGACGAGGTATTTGCCGTTACCGAGAGGTTCGATTTTTTCGACTTCATGAATGTCCTCGCCATCTTGGGCGTTGCTGCGGAATTTCCAGACGGCGTAGCCGCCACCATCGCTGAACTCGTCATCGTACGCTTTTGAAAGCTCTTGTGCGAGATTCTTTGAGCAATACTTCGCGATGACGGAATCGTTTGCGAACTCGTTTCCGAAAATATGCTTGCTGTAGAATGTCTGGATTTTTTCTATGGCTTTGGAGTCTGCGTCGTTGTCGCTACAGGAAAAAGCTGTTGCTGCTGTCAGTAAAATTAAAGACTTTTTAATGAAATTCATGTTTTGCTAAGGTAGAATTGTTATAGGCGTTCCGTCTTTGACGGCATCGTAAATTTCTTCGATTTCGTCGTTGGTGACGGCGATGCAGCCGGCAGTCCAGTCTTTCCACTTGTGCCAAAATTTAAAGAGAAATGTAGGAATCTTGTTCGGGAAGCCATGAATCATGATGTCGCCGCCGGGCTCGTAATCGCCTTCTTTCGCGGCCTTGATTTGTTCCGCGTTCGGGTACGAAATCCTCAGCGATAAATGAAACTTGCTTTTTGGATTGTGTCTTTCGATGGTATAGTCGCCCTCGGGCGTCTTGTTGTCGCCGGATTTGACCTTCGCTCCGACCGGATTCTTGCCCAATGAAATTCTGTACGTTTTGACAACGCTATCTCCGTTGCGCAAGTGCATTTTGCGCTTCGCTTTTTCTACGAGAATGTTGTCGATGGGTGAGGTAAACATGGGTTAAAATGTTGTATGTTAAACATTTTGTAATATACAAAATGTTTAATGGATTGTAAGCAGCGAAGATTGTGCGTTTTATGCGAACTTGATTTCCAATTTTTTCCCTAGTGCCGCTGCGATTTTGTAGAGCGTTTCTACTGTAGGTGTGCCTTTCGGTGTCTCAAAACGCTGGTACGCTTGCGGCGTGAATTCGGCTGCTTTTGCTACTTCTGCTTTTGTTTTGCCACGGCGGGCTTCAAAAATTTTGTACGCAACTTCAATTCTTGGAGATAGCTGGATGGCGACAAGATCTTTGTTTGCATCCTCTGAAGCTTGCTGAAGTTTTCGGCACCGATCCTGTGCTTTACTTGAATTTAAATAAGAACGTCAAACAAAGTCATTATTCAAACAGATAATTGTCGCTTCGTTCGTGACAGTAGTCTGTATAGTCGATTTCAATGTAGTAAGTTGAGTCTACGCCACAACCATTTTCAAGCGGAATGAATCGCTGTGTTATATAGTATGTAGAATCTTTTTCTATAGAGGCAAAATCATAGTTTGGCGATTGTGACGGAAGGCTGTCCTTGTAACCAGCTTCGATAAGAGTGGAAGCCCTTCCTTTCCGTACGTTGAATGTAACTATGGGGAATATCGTTTTCTTGTTTCCGCAAAAAACAGTTTCTGCCATGAAATACTTGCCGTATTTCCAGTTGCGGATGTTCTTGAAATCGGCGGGGTCCTTGTTTAGGCGAATCCATTTGGCTGAGTCGGAGTTGGGACGAATGAACTCATCTCGGAGCTCGAAGTATACTTCTTCGTCGTTGTATATGGATACATGGACGGAATCCACATTTTTCGGTGGGGTCATGTAAACCGTTAAGCCGCAGGGCCAGGACATATCGTACTCGGTTGTACAGAAAAATCCGCAGCATGCCCAACTGCAAAGAAGCAATGCGCTGATAGTTAATGCTTTCCGTTTCATTAGTTTATTTTCTCCTAGACACACAAGTTAGAATATATAAAATAAAAACGTCTAGGCTTTTAACCTGGACGTTTTTAGTAAAAGGGAGGTGCCCGCTCGGAGGCGGGCATGACATCCTGCGATTACTTGAGGAAGTTCATGTACGGGAGCTTTGCAGCGAGTTCCTGCACCTTGTCGGCGTTGGCCATGAGGGCGGAACGTGCGTGCCAAGAACCGTCGAGGAACTGACCGCGGGGGCCGTCGGCAAGCGTGAGCTCGATGGTTTCGTCACCCATCTTGAGCGTACGGCTTTCGGTGCTCGTGACGAGTTCTTCGCTCGGGTGAGCTTCGATCCAGGCGAGAATCTTGTCAGCCACTTCGTGGCTTACCTTGTAGCAGGGAACGCCAATGGCCACGCAGTTACCGAAGAAGATTTCGGAGTAGCTTTCGGCGATGATGGCGCGGATGCCCCAGCGCTTGAGTGCCTGCGGAGCGTGTTCACGGCTGGAACCGCAACCGAAGTTCTGGTTCGAAACGAGGATGGAGCCATTCTTGTAGGCCGGATCGCGGAACGGGTGAACCTTGCCCTGGGCGGCGAGGCCTGCGATATCGTCGGCAAAGGCGTTGTCGCCGAGGCCTTCGAACGTGACGCACTTGAGGAAGCGTGCCGGGATGATACGGTCAGTGTCGATGTCGTTGCCGCGTACAGGAACGCCGGAACCTTTAACAATGTCGATAGAATTCATTTTTTAAAT
>JAEEGJ010005348.1_pt1 | contig 40633 bp, 33 predicted proteins | sample 8958761 | NCBI WGS metagenome assembly JAEEGJ01 (sample SAMN16246546, study PRJNA631951) | gut metagenome | biome: gut microbiome; feature: rumen; material: RS-attached | host: Bos | place: Iran: Karaj | collected 2018-10 | reverse complement strand
GCAGTATGCAGTGTCATTTTGGTAGCATAAACTTGTTGCAGATTTGAAATTATACGCGAAATTCAGGTTTTCTGCCATCCACACTCGATTGTCTATGGTTGTGGTTTTATAAACATGACCGTCTCGGTCGTCCGTTAAAGTCTGGTTTATAGGGTCGTAACCATTTAAGATTGCGGGTTTGCTAGAACTGGAAATTTCTTCAGAAGAACTCGATTGAATTTGAGAAGAACTTGAAACTATGCTTGAAGAGCTTGAACTCGTTTGCGTTGCTTTTGAAGAACTTGATTTAATTTCTGACGAACTTGATTGAATAATCGAAGATGAACTCGATTTTTCTTCTGATGAGCTAGAAGATTCTTCACTGATGTTATTTTCTATGCAACGGACGGAGAGCTTGAATTTTTTTGAATAGTCTTCATGGAATACATAATCGCTTACGCCATCGAATCTCCAGTTATAGGCGTTTTTGCTATCTAATTCTGTGGCGGACCAGAACAAGGCCCTATAACCCTTCTTTTGATGCTTGTCGAGCGTGTCGCGGTAACCTGTTGGGGTGGCCGCAAAGCCGTAAAAGTCCTTTCCGTTTTCTCCAGTTTCCCAGCCAGAGGTGGTTTTCAACTGGAGTCCGGCTTGATTTACGCCGCCGACTTCGTTAAATAGAGTTTTCCACTCATTGTCGTTTGGAAGATGCCATCCTTCGGGACATGCTTTTTGGGCTTCTTCCCAGGTGTAGAAATATTTTTCATAATAAAGGTTTTCGGCCATCCAAGTTTGTTCGCCGATAGTTACCTTCTTGTATTCACGGTTGTTGCGAGAATCGGTAAATGATTCCAAAGATTCATAAATATTGTTGTCATCTACAGATGACGTGGATTCGGAACATGCCCAAAAAGAGGTTGCAAGACCAAGTGGTAGTATCCATAAAATCTGTTTCATTTTTTACCTCTTTAGGCAACGGGCTGTCGCATACTCAGTGTTGGCGAAATAGCTTTTTGCGGAATGGAGGTCATCGTCGAAATTGAAAATCGAGATTCCTCGGAAATATCCTCCAAATATATCGGGAAAAGAATTTGTCCAGTAATAAGCTAAGGATGGCGATTGAATTTTATCGTCTTTTTTAAAATACCATCCCGTTCTTACGACATTGAATCCGTACACGTCATTCCCCATGTATTTTGCGCCGGGCAGAGCGTTGGTGTTGCATACGGTTTCTAGAATGCCCCACGGGTAAGTTGAAGAGAATTGATTCATCAGTTTGATATAGTCGTCAAAAACTGGCAATTTCCATCCTTCAGGACACGCGTAGGCAACTGCTTTTCCGCTGTAATAGCAGCCTAAGACTGCAAGGGAGTCTGGGTCGTGGGGACAGTAGATATCGATGGATTTCGCAGTGTCTATGGGAACCTCGTATCTTAAATTTTCTGCCATCCATGTTTGATCAGCAACTGTGATTGTTTTGTATGTTTGTCCGTCGCGTTCGTCGGTAAATGTGCCGTGACCGACTCTGGCGGGATTGATATTTACGGGGCTGAAACTACTACTGCTTTTTTTTAAGCTAGAACTGCTTCGAACACTGGAGCTGCTTCTTGCGCTAGAGCTACTGATTGCACTGGAACTACTTTGTTTGCTTGAGCTGCTTCTTGCGCTAGAACTGCTGCTTCGGACACTGGAACTGCTTCTTGCGCTCGAACTACTCCTGACACTAGAGCTACTTTTCGCGCTGGAACTGCTAGAGCGCATGGAACTGTAATAGAATGTCTTGCTGCCTTTGATGCATCGAACAGAAAACGCGTTGTTGCGATTGCCGGCATCACGGATGACGAGCTTGTTGTCTGCGTTAAAACTCCAGTAAAGAACATCGGTTTCATCGTAGCGAGTTGCGGACCAGAACGATGCTTTGAAACCTTGTTGGCTGTAATTTTTGGAGGTGTCGCGGAAACCTGCGGCTAGTGCTGTGAAACAGTAAGCGTCGGAGCCTTTGCCGCTGTTGCTCCAAGTGGATCTCGCTTTGAGTTTGCGACCTGCGTAATCAACTCCGCCTGTGGAGTTGATTAAGGTTTTCCAATCTTCGTTGTCGGGGAGGTGCCAGCCCGAAGGGCAGATGTTGCGAGCCATGTCTTCGGACCAAGTGTACAATCTGCCGTACTTGTCGCAGTCACTATCGTTGTTTTTATAGCAATAGCTGCTTGCGTCGGAGCCGCTGTAATTGAACCTAAGATTTTCGGCCATCCATGTCTGCTCGCCGATAGTGACGGTTGCGTATGTTTTGCCGTCGCGTTTATCAGTAATCGAGTCCATTTCGACTTCCAAGGGGCTGACGGTGATGCCGTCTCCTGGATCGGAAACGCTTGAACTAGATGAATCGCATGCTGAAAACATGCTTGCCGAAATAACGGCAAACATCCCATTTAACCAAAATTTGCCGATAGTATTCTTATTCATAAAGAATAAAATACAAAAAAGGAAATGAAAAAATTACTTTTTAACTCCAAAAAACGAGGAACGTACCTATAAAATTTTATTTTGTGCATTTTTATAGGTACAAAAACAGACAGTTTCCCAATCTGTAGGGCGAATTCTATTGAGCTTGTACCTATAAATAACGTTAAATTCATGTTTTATATGTAATTTTAAGACTAATTTGTTTGTGAAATTAAGAAATTGTACCTATAAAAACTGTATTTTTGAGATTTTATAGGCACGAATTTATAAAACGAAGTTTCCTGTACCTATAAAACTTCATTATTTCCTGTTTTATAGGTATAAAATAGGTGTGGCACAAAGGAATGTTACGCGTAGTTTTGTGATTTATTAAAATGGGCTTCTCAACACGTTGATTTTTTGAATGGCAATATGGAGTTTCGGGTGGGCGAGGAGCGATTGCGGCAAGCGGCATGCGTCTTTTTGCGAAACGATGATGTCTTTATTTTGCGCAAGTTCCGCTTGGACTGCTTGCGAAAAATGCTTGTCGTGGTCTGGGCGGATGATACTTTTTTCGATTACAACTCCGAATGCTCGAATATCCTTGATAAATCGCTGCGGAGAACCGAGACCGCAAATGACTGTTGCCGCGAGAGACTGTCCGTGTTTGTAGTTTGTTAGGGATTCTATGAAAAATTGGATGTCGGGGTGTGCCGTGGGTGCGTCGTCGCTGCATTTTTTTCCATAGCAATCGAGATGGATGATTTCTTGTTCGTCGTGGTCTTGCTTTAAACTGCGGTATGGACCTGCGGGCCAAAGGCTTGATATTTTTTGCGGTGGCTCTTGCCAGTCGAGGCAAATTCTTGTGGCTCCTGTAAAGCGAGTGTCTTCGAATCCGTCGTCGCAGAGAATGATGTTGAATTTGTCCTGAATTTCTTTTGCGGTTTTGTAGCGGTTCTTCGTCGCGAAAACTTTTACTTCGGGCTGTGTTGATGTTGAGCCGTTTTGCTGGAGTTGCGAGACTTGTGCCGGGTTGCTTTCGAGTTCTTTTTGCAATAAGATGAACTCGTCCCATGCGGCACGGTGGCAAAGTACAGCTACGTTTTTACCTTGTTCGATAAACCGTTTGGCAAGCCAAATTGTAAAAGGCGTTTTGCCGGCACCTCCGGCCAGGTAGCTCCCGACGATGATGACGCATGCATGGAGCGGCGGCTGTGGTCGCAAGAAAAGCTTGTGGTGTAGCTTGTACGCAATCCGGTAGAATACGGCGGCTGCAAGTCGTAGTAATGATAAGCCGTTTGCTGTATTATTTTTTTGATCTAATTCTTTGGTGTCTTCCCGGCCACAGTGCCGGGATCGGTTTTCTTTTTCATTACAGACCCCGGAATGAATCCGGGGTGACAAATTGATTATAGGTGCGCTCACTTAAGGGAGGTTGTCAATGGCTTCTTTTGTATTTTGATTTTGAATAAATGCTTCTATTTTGGCTTTCTCGGTGTCGAGAGTATGGTTGCGTTTTTGCTGCAGATACAAGTCGGCAAGGACGAGGGCTGCCATGCTTTCTACAATCACAGGAGCGCGGACGGCAACGCAAGGATCGTGTCTGCCTCTCGCGGCAAGCTCTCCGTTTTCGTGACCGCGTCCGGCGGTTTTCTGCAATTGGGAAATCGTGGCGGTCGGCTTGAACGCCATACGGCAGTAAATCGGTTCGCCGTTCGAAATGCCGCCGAGGCTTCCGCCTGCGTTGTTCGTACGGGTGTGGTAAGTGTCGCCTTCGCAATAGATTTCGTCGTTGTGTTCGCTGCCGTGCATGCGGGCTGCCGCAAAGCCGCTTCCGATTTCAAAGCCCTTGCATGCCGGGATAGAGAGCATCGCCTGCGCAAGCAAAGCGTCGAGCCTGTCAAATACAGGTTCGCCGAGCGCAATCGGCGGATTCTTGACGAACAGCGAGACTGTGCCGCCGATGCTGTCGCCTTTTGACTTCGCATCGAGGATGGCGGCTTCCATCTTTTGGCTCGCGCCTTCGTCAGGACAGCGGACGGGGGACGCTTCAATTTGCTCAAGCGTGAGGGCGTTCATGTCCAAGGCTGGGCAATCGACATCGCCGACGGATGCGACCCATGAAAGGAACTCCGTGTTTGCGACAGTTTTCAAGAACGCTTTTGCGACGGCACCTGCGGCAACGCGACCGATGGTTTCACGGGCGGAACTCCTGCCGCCTCCACGGTAATCGCGGAACCCGTACTTGAGGTCGTAGCAGAGGTCCGCGTGCCCCGGTCTGTACCACTTGGCGATTTCCGAGTAGTCGTTGCTGTGCTGGTCTTCGTTAAATACTACAAACGAAATCGGCGTGCCAGTTGTCTTGCCTTCGAAGACGCCGGAAAGAATCTTGACCTGGTCTTTTTCGTTGCGGGCTGTCGTCACTTTGCCTTGGCCCGGTCGCCTGCGGTTCAGTTCCGCTTGGATCATCTCTTCGGTGATGGGGAGGCCGGCTGGGCAACCGTCGAGGACAGCTCCGACCGCTTTACCATGGGATTCGCCCCATGTCGTGACTGCAAAAATCTTTCCAAATGTGCTTGACATATGCTCAAATATAGATACTGGTCTAAAAAAACTTTTTTTTAACTGAAAATTTTGCTTACTGGAAAAAAGTTTACTATCTTTTACAATAGAGGTGCCAATCGTGTCTAAATTCGGAGTTATTATTACTTTCTTGATTCTCGTGCTTTCGCTTGGAGCGCAGGCGCAGTCTCAGAATAATTTTGCAGGCATCCCTTTTGGTTCTTCCCGCGAAACCGTTATCGAAGAAATGATGAAGAAAGGTTACGAACCTTACGGTCAGAGCGGCGTCGGCGAACGCGTGGTCATTCCCGTGTATATGTTCGGTGAACTGCCTGTGCAGGTCGATTTTATTTTCAATAAGAACGACAAGTTCTACGCTTTTGAAATCCGTACGGGCCGGGTAGAACGTGCTCGCTTGAACAAGACGTTCGAAGCAGTCGCCTACATGTCGGACCAGTTTACGCTCAAGTACGGCAAGGCCTCGGCGGCTCCTGCCATTAGCGAACTTTCCAGCCTCAAGGAAAACGTTCACAATTTCTACCAGGAATGGTTCTCGGTGAAAACCTTGAACGCCTATACTGCCGTAGTACAGAAGGGCAACCGCTACTTTGCCATTGGCTCTGTGACGCATCGCCAGCTTGCGACTGAAGCGGATAAGCGTGCTGGCCGCGAAAAACCTGCTGAAGCAGCAGCGTTCTAAATCGCGAATCAAACCACGAAATTTGCAAAAGTTTTAACAGCTCGTAAGGGCTGTTTTTTTTTATCGAATCGCATCTTTTTTCAAAATTTTAATGAATATTTATGGAATAAGGTTGTTTTGAGCTTGACAAAGTTTGAAATAATTTTATATTTGTAATAATTACAAAATTAATTACAAATTTCTTTATCAATTTCCGCGATGCGGAGAAGGAGAAAATATGAAAGTCTGGGTTTGCAAAGTTTGCGGTTACGTTCACATGGGTCCGGAAGCTCCGGATGAATGCCCGCAGTGCCACGCTCCGAAGAGCAAGTTCTTCGAAAAGGTCGAACAGCCGGCCGGTGGCAAGATTGTCTGGGCGGACGAACACAAAATCGGTGTCGCTCAGGGCTTGGATGCCGAGGTGGTGCAAGGCCTCCGCGAGAATTTTGCGGGCGAGTGTACCGAAGTGGGCATGTACCTTGCGATGAGCCGCCAAGCGGACCGCGAAGGCTTCCCGGAAGTGGCCGAAGCTTACAAGCGCATCGCTTTCGAGGAAGCGGAACACGCAGCCAAGTTTGCAGAACTCTTGGGTGAAGTCGTCTATGCGGACACCAAGAAGAACTTGGAACTCCGCGTTGCCGCCGAAGCGGGTGCAACTGAAGGCAAGCTAGCTTTGGCCAAGCGTGCGAAGGAACTCGGCTACGATGCCATCCATGACACAGTTCATGAAATGTGCAAGGACGAAGCCCGCCACGGCTCTGCATTCCAGGGCTTGCTGGGCCGTTACTTCAAGTAATTTTGAGGTGTAAGGGCGGTTCTCGAAAGAGAGCCGCTTTTTTTATAAGGTGTTTAAAGGGAGTTTTTAAGAGGGTGTCTATGCAAGAAACGGCAAGCATACTCAAGCAGCATGGTGTTAGGCCTTCATTGCAGAGGGTCTGCGTTTATCGCTATTTGCGAAGCGTCAAGACGCACCCGACGGTCGATGAAATTTATTCGGCTCTTTTGCCGGAGTATCCGTCGCTTTCGCGTACGACCGTTTATAATACATTGGAGCTGTTGCTCGCGAACGACTTGGCAATTTCGCTAGATTTTGGCGACGGCTTTTTACGTTACGATGCGGATTGCACGCCGCATAGCCATTTCAAGTGCAAAGGGTGTGGCAAAGTTTTTGACGTGATGCTGCCGCCACCGGACTGCACGCCGATGATTCCCGCGGGTTTCACCTTGACGGGAACATTCCTTTATATGTTCGGGCTGTGCGATAAATGTTCTACAAATAACTGATCCCGGCACTAAGGCCGGGATGACAGCTTTCCAAACGGAGTTTAGTCTTTTAATTTATCAAGAGCCTCGTTCGGGCCGATGAGGAACAGCACGTCGTCTTCTTGCAAGATGACATCGGCGATGTTACCGATTTTGGGGGTGGGCTCTTGCGGGTCGCGGATGGCGATCACTTGTACGCCGTACTTGTGCGTGAGCGAAAGCACTTTCAAAGTCTTTCCGACAAAGCTCTTGGGGCAGACGATTTCGACGATGGAGTAGCCTTCCATGAACGGGAGGAAATCGACCATGTTCGGGCGGTTGAGGCGTTCGGCGAGGCTTATGGCGGCATCGCGTTCCGGGTGGAAAATGTCCGTGACGCCGAGCTTTTCCAGAATGCTCGTATGTTCGGCACTGCTCGATTTTGCGATAATGTGCTTGACCCCGAGTTCCTTCAGGTTCAGGATGGTGAGGAGGGAGGCTTCCAGGTTGCTTCCGATGCAGACGATGACGCTATCCGCCTTGGTCAGTGACGGGATGGAGGCAAGCTGCTTTTTGCGCGTGCTGTCGGCGACAACAGCTTGCGAGACCATGCTGGCGAAGTCCTGGACTTTTTCGGGATGCGAGTCGATGACCATGATGTCGTGACCAAGTGAAGTCAAATGACGGGCAAGGTAGTTTGCCGAATTCCCAAGACCGATAATAACGAATTGTCTAGAAGCCATGTGGTAAATATAGTATTAGTGGTTAGTAGGAAGTAGGCAGTAGGCAGTAGGAAGGATGGTATCTTGGAGCTGTCATCCTCGACCGAAGGGAGGGGATCCATACAGTTCTGAGAGCGGATACGGAATCTTTTGCGTTCCTAATCCCTACAACCTAAGACCTAAAACCTTATTTGGATTTAGACGAGAGACGAAAGACGAGAGGTGGCGAAACCGCGTTTCTTTTTAGTGGTTAGTAAACTGTAGGCGGTAGGCAGTAGGAAGTAGGCCGTGAGTGCAGGTATGGGGTCGCGGCCACAGTCATCTTCCGCAAGGAGGATCCTTACAGTTCAAGGAGCAGATACGGAATCTATTGCATTTTTTCTAATCACTAACCACTAACCACTGCTTGCTGCATTGGATCTAATCGGTACGTTGCACTCCCCTCCAGGATGACATCTTTCGTCTTTCGTCTATAGCGAGCAACGCGAGCGTTCTTTCGTCTAATCAGCCGACCATTATGTCTTCTTCGGCGAACCAGGCGGTATCCTGCAATTTGGCGGCGACAGCGGAAATGAGGAACAAAGGTCCCATGCGTCCGATGAACATGACCGCGCAGATGACGTATTTTCCGACAACGGAGAGTTCGCTCGTGAGTCCCATGGATAGTCCGCATGTGGCGTAGGCACTGACGACTTCGAATAGAATCTTGAGGAACGGCCCGTTGTCGGCGTAATGGGTACCGGAGGGGATTTCTGTACAAAGCAGAATCAGAGTAGCGGTCGCGATGACGACTATAGCGACGATAACAATTCGAATCGCTTTATCAATCGTGTTGTTCGGAATGGTGCGTCCGAGCACCTGTGTCTTTTCCCTGCCGAGGAGCCTGTTCACGCCGAGAAGTCCGATGACCGCTGCTGTCGTAATCTTGATGCCGCCGCCGCAACTGCCGGGGTTTGCGCCGATGAACATGATGATGATAAAGAAAAAGAGCGAGGCTTGCGTGAGGTCGGGAATGTTGACGGAATTGAGCCCTGCCGTGCGGCTTGAGAACGCCATGAACAATACGGACTGTGCGTTTTCGCTAAGGCTGTGCCCGCTGAAGAGGTTGTTCCATTCGGTGAACGAAAATACGATGATACTTGCGACGATGACGATTAGGGTTCCGTAAGTTGCGATGCGGGTGTGCAGCGAAACGCGGCGGATTTCTTTGTGCGTGAAGTCGAAGATATACCGCAGTTCCGCGATTGCCAAAAAACCAAATCCGCCTGCAAGCACGAGGATGCAGGTGGTGATGTTCATGACGGGATTGTACTGGAAACTTTCGAGCGAGTCTGGGAACAACGTAAATCCTACGCCGCAGAACGAACTCACCGCTTGGAATATCGAGCAAAAAACGCGGTCGTAGGTTTCCATGGATTCAAACTGAGTGAAATAGACGGTACCGCCAATCAGTTCCAGGACAAACGTAAACGGAATGACCGCCTTGAGGATGCGGCCTGCGTCAATGTTTCCTTCTTGCGTGAATTCGGACAAGAAAACGGATTGGTGGCTGAATCCCGGATGCATGCCGGCAAGCAAGATAATTGTCGTGGATGCGGTCATGATGCCGAGGCCGCCTAGTTGCATGAGCGTGACGAGAATCCACAGTCCGGTATGCGTAAACGTGGAGGCGATATCGACAACGGAAAGCCCTGTGACGCAGACGGCGGACATGGCGGTAAAGAATGCATCGATAAAGTCTATGGGGCGCGTGGTGGATTGCGGCAGACTTAAGAGCGCAGTGCCGATGGCGATGAGCAACAGATAGCCCAGCACCACTAGCATAATGGGGTTTGATTGAGTTCTGGCTTTAAAGACGTTCTCGGAAAAAGAATCCGTGAGCGTTTGGTACTTTGAACGTAGCATGAGAGCGAATTTAGAAAAGTTAAAGGGACCGCTCCCGCAGGCAGGTTCTGGAAAAAGGAAAAGACCTTGCGTTTCCGCAAGGTCTTTAGTGTAAGGAGGAAATTCTTGTGATTTAATCTTGGACGCAACGGACGCTGAAGCGCTTGGTCTTCTGATCGACCTGGAAGAACTTGGCTTTGTCGTCTGGATCGTCTTCTTTGGGCGTAAAGTAATCAGGGGATTTTTCCACGATGATAAGGGCCCCGCTGCTACCGCCATTGTCATTGTATTTCTTGTCGCTGGATTGCGGGTCGCCGGATGTCCAGTGGAAGCCCATGTCGCCGAGGAAGTTGCAGTCGCCGTCTTTGCAACGTCCGCTGTAGCTCCAAGGAACGGACGCGTTATCAAGTGCGGCTTGTGCTTCTGCTCTGGTGGGGATGTGCCAGCCGAGCGGGCATGCCTTCTGTGCGGCATTGTAAGTATAGAGCCTGCCGTTCGTAGTGCAGTTGGATTCCTGTTCGTTGTAGCATTCGCTGTTGGCCACAGCATAGTTGATGTCCTGCGCCATCCAGAGCTTGCCGCCAATCTGCATGAGCTTGTACGTTTTGTTGTCGCGTGTGTCGGTCATCGACATGCCGTTGACGGTCGGGGCCTTGTTTACCGGTTCGTCGATGGTGATGGCGTTCGCGGACGAAGAAGACTTCGGAGCAGCCTTGGAAGAGGATGAACGCGGCTTGACGTTTGCCTTGCATCCAGCGTCCCAGCAGAACGTGGAGTCGGGTTCTACAAACTTGTCCGGGTAATCGACTGCCGGAGCTTGGGTATTGATTGTTTTATGGCCTTCGACAGTGTCTTTAACTCCGATTTGAACGGATGTTGCAGAGTTCTGGTTCTGCTGGAGGGCTGAACTAGAGGCCGGAGATGCTCCCTGAACGGAGGATGAAGATACTTCGGCTATTGGAGTCGGTCCGACAGGACTCGGTGCATCGTCTCCCGAGCACCCAAAGAAAAGGGCGGTAAATCCTAAAATTGCAATTGAAAGTGTTTTCTTCTTCATGATATACCAAATATAGTTTACAAAATTGCATTGGTGTAGCAAAAACTTTTTTACTATCTTTGGAATCACTATGAGTAATGTTGAAATCTTCGACACCACGTTCGCCATGACCATCCTTGTTATCATGGCTCTCTGCATTCCTGCGGCTTTGCTCGTTGCCAACTGGTTCTTGCACCCGGGCAAGCTCAAGCACACCATTATTAAAGGCTCCGCCTACGAATGTGGCCTAGCTCACGTTTCCGGTACGGCCAACGAACGCTATCCGGTCAAATATTACATGGTCGCCATGCTTTTCTTGGTGTTCGACCTCGAAGTCGCTTTTATCTATCCTTGGACAATACAGTTCCTTGCTGGCGGTTGGGAACTCTTGTTCATCCTCCTCGGTTTCCTTCTCATTCTCGAATCGGGTTACATCTACCTCTTGAAGAAGGGTGTCCTGGACTGGAACAGCGTCAAGGATTAATCCTTATATAGCAGTTTATTCTATCCCAAAATGGCGGATGCAGGCTTTCGGGTTTGCATCCGCTTTTTTGTTTAGACGAGAGAGGAAAGGGGAATGAGCTGTGAGGTCGGACCTTCGGTCCTTTGAGCAATGAGAAAAACTAATGACGCTCTATGCTTATCGAAGTGTACAAACCTTGCTGTCATTCTGGAGCGGAACGTAGTGGAGCGATAGAATCCAAAACGAGCTTGCGAGCGTTCTAGATCCTCGATCAGGTCGAGGATGACGAAATAAAGGGTCGAGGAGGACGAAAGCGACTTGCGAATGATGAATCAAAGACTTTATGGATCCTATCGGTCGCCTACGGCTCTCTCCAGGATGACACTGCACAACGCCCTGATGAAACCTGACCACTTCCTACTGTCTACTTCCTACTAGTCTAAAACGCATCGCGGACGTACATCGTCATGCCGATGTTCTTGAAATCAACCCATGAAAATTCGCAGCGGGCGTACAAGTTTTCTTTTTTGTTGAGGGCGAACCGCCCCCCGAAGCCAAGGCTCTTGTGCCATTTGTTCTTCATGAGTTTCCCGAAGTCATCGCCTGCTTTTCCGCCTTCGAAGAAGATGTCGCCAGCGATACGCCAGAACAGTTTCTTGCGGAATTCCGTTTGCAAGAACAAAGCTTGGTTCCCGTAGAAGTAGTTCTTCTCGACTCCGCGGAACCGCTTGAGTCCGTCGGAACCGGCGAGCTTGTCGAAGGGGGCGCCCCCGTTTGTGCGTTGCCAGAGCAGACCTACAGCCATGGATGTGTTCCAGATAAACTCAGAATAGCCGCGGATGTCCAGCTCTTGCTGGGTGTAACTGTAATCCCCTAAAACTTTGTTGTAAAAGTAATGTCCCCATTGGACTAGATAGCCGTGTCTAGCCCAGTTGGTGTTGTCGCGGGTATCCAACGTAAAATGGTACCCGATGCCGTTGCGCCAACCGTCCGTGTTTTGAGGAATATCGAGTTCGCCGTGGTAATGGTAGTTGCTGAAATCAATGCTTGTGTAATTTATTTCGACGTAAGGGCCGTACTTGAAATTGGGGAGCCACTGCTTGGTGCCGAAGTTCGTTTCGACGAGCGACTGGAGATAGAACGTCTGCCTGTCGAATTTGCGGAAGTCGTCGTAATCGGGGTTGTTGCCTCTTCCGAAGTAATTGCCGACCCAGTTTTCGTAATGGAGGTCGATATCTGTTGCAATCTGGTCCCTTAAAAAGTAAAACTTCGGGGAGATGGAGGCTGTCAACTGCTTTCGCGAAGTTCCGTAGCACGAGAGATCCAGTTCGGAAATTGTGCCGCCTTCGAAAGAGGGCCTGAAGAAAAGGATGGCCATTGCGCCGAATTGGTATTGCGTTTCTTCGGTATAGCCGACGATAGGGACAACCGAAATGTGCTGGAAGTCGTCTTTTGCAGGTGCGGCTGTAGTATCGCTAGAAACCTCGGCTTGCGCGGGATTTGCGGAAACGCTCGCTGTAGTGGTTTCCGCACCGGCTTTTACGGGCATGAATAGGACGGGGGTAAAAAGGGTGGCTAGTGCCAGTAGCTTTTTTGAAGTGAAACGCATTTCGCCCAAATTTAAATAATTAGCGGGAGCTTCTAAAGGGCGTGAGGCAAGATTTCTATTTTTAAGGAAAAAGAAAGGGGTTCGGTTATGCCCATTTTGTCGGTTCAGAATATATTGCTGCGTTTTGGCGGTCCGCCGCTTTTGGACAATGTCTCGTTCGATATCGAGGCGGGTGACCGCATTTGCCTTGTGGGCCGCAATGGCGAGGGCAAGAGCACGCTATTGAAGGTGCTGACAGGCGAAATGGAGACGAATTCTGGCGAAATTGTGAAGAAATCGGGACTCCGCGTAAGCCGCATGATTCAGGAAATTCCTGCTCATTTGGACGGGACTGTTCGCGATATCGTGCTGGGGCGCGTCTCTGTAGTGAGCGGCGGTTCCGTGATTTCGAAGAAGATTTTGGACGATGGCGCTCACAATGCGACCGCCGAAGCGATTCTTGGCAAGACGGGCATTGACGCGGACGCTCCCTATGACAGCTTGAGCGGCGGCCAGAAGCGTCGTGTGCTTTTTGCGCGTGCCGTGGCCGAAGACCCGGATTTGCTTTTGCTCGACGAGCCGACGAACCATCTGGACATCCCTGCAATACAGTGGCTGGAAGGGATTGTTTCGCGTTTGAATTGTGCGGTGATGTTCGTGAGCCACGACCGTGCGTTTGTCCGCCGTATTGCGACCCGCATTTTTGAACTGGACCGCGGGCGCGTTCGCAGTTGGGATTTCCCTTACGACAAGTTCGTGCAGTTCCGCGACCAGGCCTTGGCCGAAGAAGAAAAGGCGAACCAGCTTTTCGACAAGCGTTTAGCTGAAGAAGAAGTGTGGATTCGCAAGGGTATCCAGGCCCGCCGTACCCGCAACGAAGGCCGCGTCCGCGCACTCATCAAGATGCGTGAAGAACGTGCTGCCCGCCGCAACCGTACAGGCAACGTGAACATGCAGATTACGGAAGCCGACCGTTCTGGGCGCCTAGTCGCCCGCCTCAAGAACGTGAGCTATTCGTACGACGGCAGCCCGCTCATTAGCGATTTTTCGACTGAAATCAGCCGTGGCGACCGCATCGGCATCGTAGGCCCGAACGGTTCTGGGAAGACGACGCTACTTCGCTTGATTCTTGGCGAACTCCAGCCGGAGTCGGGCGAAGTCCGCTTGGGCAGCAATCTCCACATAGCCTACTTCGACCAGATGCGGACCCGCCTTCGCGAAGACAAGTCGCTTGTCGAAAACATCGGGGACGGGCAAGCGTACATTACTTTGAACGGCGTTCGTCGTCATGTGTTAAGTTATCTGCAAGACTTCCTGTTTTCGGCGGACAGGGCTCGCGGCCCCATCAGTGCATTAAGCGGCGGTGAACGCAACCGTCTTTTGCTCGCGTGCCTCTTTAGCCACCCGAGCAACGTCTTGGTGCTCGACGAACCGACGAACGATTTGGACATGGAGACGCTCGACCTCTTGGCAGAACTCCTTGCGGATTACAACGGCACCGTCCTGACTGTCAGTCATGACCGTGCCTTCCTCGATTCCGTGGCGACGGGAATATTCGCCATCGAAGAGAACGGTCAAATTTTTGAAGCTGTCGGCGGTTACTCCGATTACGAGGCGAACAAGAAGCTCCGCGACAAGGAAGCCGCCAGCGCCGCCCGCATCGCCGCTGAGAAAGAAGCTGAGAAGCAGTCCCGTTCAAACTCAGCGAGCGTTTCGAACCCTGTCCCTGCAAAAAAGAAAAAGCGCAGCTTTAACGAGGAGCGCGAATACAACTCCTTGATGGGGAAAATCGAAAAACTGGAAAAGGAAATCGCCGATTTCCAGCAGGAACTTACGAAACCTGAGGTCTATACGAACGCAACTCTTATCGTAGAACTGCAAAAAAAGATATCGGAAGACGAAACTTTGCTTGAACAGGCGTATGAACGGTTCGAAATATTGGACAATTTAAGCTAATTTTTTTATAACGAGTGTGACATTATCATATGTTTATTGTAGATTTACAATGATGGGTTTTTGATATTTGAATATGATGGAGGAATTGAATATGAAATCGCTATCTTTGTCTATTGCGATGATTTTGGCCGGGGCGGTATCGGGTATCGCCGGTACATCGGTTTGGAGTGTCGATAAGAAAACGGGCAACGACGTGCAACCCGCTAGATGGGGTGATGTCTATGCCAATCCTGAAGGACAGGCGAAGGGAGAGCTCAAGCTTACCGATGAAGGCTACGTGTTCTCTACAGAACTGGTTCTCAATTCGAGTACCTACAGCAGTGCTGGTTTTTCGATTGTTTGGAAAAGAAGCAACACCGAATACGCAGACCTTTCGAGTTATTCCGGTCTTTGCTTAACGTACAAGGCTGACCGTCCGTTCCGCGTCGATTTTAAGCAGTCTAGTATCACAGACTACAATTTCCATGGCGTGGTTCTCCCGGCACAAGATACTTTTGTCGCCAAGTTCATTGATTTCCAGAATTTGGAGCAGGAAGGCGGCTGGGGCAAAACTGTCGCTTTGGACTTGACCCAGCAACAAGGCATCCAAATTAACTATAAAGAGGGAATTGCCACAAGTCTTGAAGAGAGCGATGCGAACAGGACCAAGAACGTCATTGTAGTGTCCGCTGTATCTCTTGGCGATTGCGATGAACCTGTTGTCGAAGACTCTCTTGTCGTTCTTGCTCCTTACAACAAAGCTCAGCAGGTGACAATCAAGGAAACGGATACGTTAAAGATTGATCTCAAGAAAGTCTTTGCTGCAAGTAATGCCGAAGGTGTCACGGTTACGCCGACCATGACAAGAGCCGTGTTGAACCAGGTCAAGCCTGCAGGTGTACCGACAATCAAGGACGAAGTGTTCTATGTTCCTTCGGGCATCGACAAGGATACCACGTTGTCTCTCATCTTTATCGCTTCGGATGGTTCTAAGTCTGCAATTGCGCAAATTGATGTAACTATTACGGACGAAGCGGAAGGCCCGATTTGCCCGGGTGATCCTCGCTGCCCGGATAATCCTCCTCCAGAGAACCACCCCACGAAGGTCCTGGCCCCGTACGATGATGGCAAGGCAGTTGTTTTAGATACAATGCCAGAAACAGATACGTTGAGGATTGCCCTTGGTAAGTTGTTTGCTGACGAGGACAATGACAAGTTGACTTTTGCTGTTACTATGTCTGTGCCGTTGATGAAAAACTTGACGGCTTTGGATAAGGTTTCTTTGACGGACTCGCTTGTTATTGTCCCATCGGGTGTGAAGGCAGATACGTCCTTGACGGTTACTGTTTCTGCAACGGATGGAAAGTCTGATTTGGTCAAGGTCGAGTTTGTTGTAAGAATCAAGGACTCGAATACTCCGCCAGTGGCAAAGACTGTCGAATACGATGCCTATGAGGATGTGGCGCTTATTGTTCCTAGCGCAAATAGTATTGCAGTCAATGGGGGAAGTGATTTGGACAACGACGACTTCCTTGTTATTCTGGTGGATTCGACCAAGAATGGCGAGTTGACTGGATTCTCCCAGCTGGGCACGTTTACTTATAAATCGAAATTGAATTTCCACGGCGACGATACGCTCACTTATGTGCTTGTTGAAACAGCAAATCATAAAATGATGAGTAGTAAGGCCATGGTGATTATCCATGTGCTGCCTGTCAACGATGCTCCGACGTTTGTTGTTGCCGATAGTACGTTCCTCAAGGATACGATTTCGCTTGATATGGACTTTGACGAAGATACTGTTCCCTCGATTAAGATTCCGACAAAGTCACTTGTCTTTAGCGATCTCGAAGTCACAGAAGGTACGCAAAAGTTTACTTACAGAGCTAAGGGAACGAACATCGAAGCTGTTGTCGATAGCGTGAATGCGGCTTATTACTTTATTTCTGTAAAGCCGGTAACAAATGCAAGCGGTGCCGCGACAATCTTCCTCTATGCGTGGGACGGTGCGGATTCTGCTGGTGTGAATATCCCTGTGAAGCTAGTCTCTCCAAAGGATCTCGCACATGCTGAAAAGGATGAATACTCAGCATACAACGATACTGTTCTTGTGGTGGATGCCAAGAAGGGTGTTCTTGCCAATGATGTTTATCCAGAAGGCATGACCACGGGAATGACGGCCGAAGTCGCTCAACTACCTAAGAATGGAACACTCACATTGAATAAAGACGGTAGCTTTACGTACAAGGCTAAAGAAGGATTCGTTGGTGTTGATTACTTTGGCTATTTTGATGTTATCAATGGAACAAAGTCCAAGGCGGCGATTGTAACCATCTCGGTAAAGAAGCGTAACCAGTTCCCGGCTGTTGTCGTAAAAGCGGCATCGCTTGATACGACTGTCGCTGAAGACTTCCCGGATTCGAGAGCTTTGAAATATACGAAGTCCGTGGTTGCATCGTGGTTCAAGGATCCTGAAGGTGATTCGTTGACATTCAGTGCCAAGAGCAAGGATGGAAAGCTTAAAGTCGAAATTACATCTGCGGGTATCTTGGAAATCAAGTCTGCTCCGGATTCGACGGGTAAAGCTTATGTTGTCGTGACTGCTACGGATGAAAAATCTGGATCCCAAAGTTTCGAATTTTGCGTGACGATTACCCCGGTGAACGACAGACCTGTACTTTTGCGCGGTGATACGGTGTATGTGGCAAATTCCGGTTGGACGGTCAAGTGGAATCTTGATTCGCTTGTCAAAGATGTTGATGGTGACAAGCTGGAATTCACTCCGAATGAAACTAGCGCTTTGGCGAAGTACATGACGATTAGTTTGAATGGTTCCGTGCTCACGGCGAAGGCAATTGACGGATTCAAGTACACCGATGGCAAGAGGTATGCGCTTGGAGTCAAGGCCTCTGATCCGAACGGTGCTAATGTGACGATTCCTTTGTATATCATTATTAATCTTACTGGACTCAAACCGCAGCTTGCACAGCCGAAGGCTACTTGGCAGAACGCCGTGATGGCAAAGCACGGAAGTGTTTCTATCATGGATATGCTGGGCCGCAAGGTTTGGAATGCGAAGCTCCCGGTGAACCCCTCTGAAGTGCTTAACGCTTCTGCTAAGGTTCAGGGCCGCAAGATTCTTCGCGTCAACAACCAGACGTGGACGATTAAATAGTAGGCAGTAGACGGTAGGAAGTAGACAGTTTTACTCTCCTACTGTTGAACTTGTCATGCCCGCCTTAGTGCGGGCATTTCCTTTATTAAACGGAAAAAAGTCATCCTCGACCGTCAGGGAGGGGATCCAGCTAATTGTTAAGATGTCATGCCGGACTCAGTTCCGGCATCGCCATATTCCTCTTACATTTGTCCCCCGGACGTTGTTCCGGGGGATGCTTTTTTGTATAAAAAAAGGCTCCGCGATGCGGAGTCTTCTTTGTAAATGTGTTGCTGGATGGGGCAAGCCCCAACCTCTAAGGCTCGGTTATATCCATGCTAGCATGGATGCAACGCTCGCCTTTTAAGGTTGTCTTCCGCCTTTGGCGTCAGGATGACGCTCGTTTTACGAGCGTCACTTCACCAGTGCTTCGGTGTCGAGAGCAATGAGGAGTTCTTCGTTTGTTGCAACGACGATTGCCTTCGGCGTGCCGTCCTTCGTGATGAGGTGGTTGGATTCCTTGCCGCTCTTGAGGTTGCGTTCTTCGTCAACTTGGTAACCGAGGATTTTTAAGTTGTCCAAAGCTTGCTTGCGGACGTAGAAACTGTTTTCGCCGATGCCGCCCGTAAAGACGATAGCGTCGATGCGCGGGAGTGCCATGGCGAGGCCGCCGATTTCGCGGGTGAGGCGGTAGCAGAAAACGTCGAGGGCGATTTGTGCCTGCTTGTTGCCTTCGCTTGCGGCCTGCGTGAGCGTACGCATGTCGTTCGAAAGACCGGAGAGGCCGAGCAAGCCGGATTCCTTGTTCACGAGGTGGTCGAGCTTGTCGATGGTGCCGTATTCATCGCCGTACTTCTTAGCGATGTAGAAGAGGATTGCCGGGTCGAGGCTGCCGGAACGCGTGCCCATGATAAGACCTTCGAGCGGTGTGAAACCCATGGTAGTATCGACGCACTGGCCGTTCAAAATCGCGGAGCAGCTGGAGCCGTTGCCGAGGTGTGCCGTGATGAGGCAGGTTTCTTCGGGCTTGGTGCCGAGCACCTTGCAAGCTTCGGCAGTCACAAAGCGGTGGCTTGTGCCGTGAGCGCCGTAACGGCGGATGCCGTCCTTTTCGTAGAACTTGTACGGGATACCGTAGAGGTAAGCCTTCTGCGGCATGGTCTGGTGGAAAGCCGTATCGAACACGGCGACCTGCGGGAGGCCCGGGAAGAATTTGGTGGCGCATTCCATACCGGTAGCGTGAGCCGGTTCGTGGAGCGGTGCAAAGAGCGTGATGCTGCGGATGTAGCTGATGACTTCCGGCGTGACGCGTTCGCTCTTGATGTACTTGCCGCCATGCACGACGCGGTGGCCAATGGCTTCGATGGTGTCTGTGAGCTTTTGGGTGTCGAGGAACTTCTTCACCTGATCGACGGCTTCGGCATGCGTGGGGCAGTCGAAGTTGAAATCAATCTTGCCTTCAGGGCCCTTGGCCTTGGTGTGGCCGTTCACGCCGATATTTTCGACGAGGCCGCTAGCGATGGATTCCTGTGTCTTTGTATCGATGACAGCGAACTTTACAGAGGAGCTGCCGCAGTTGAGAACGAGTACGCGCATAGTTAGGTTTTAGGTTATAGGTTACAGGGGTTGGGTCCTTTGGCTCGGCAGGCAACATTGTGTCGTTCTGAGCTGAGTCGAAGAATCTTGTTACTTATGATTGAAATAATAGTATTTTGGCGCGGGGGGATCTAAGGCGGATTACGAATGCGTCAATTGAAACCATATATTCTGCGGGCCCAAGTTTCCATATAGGGCAGAATATCCTTGTAAGGCACCACAATCATCACGCTGCCGTGGGTGTGCTCGCCGATTTCGAAAGAGTCGCCGTCAAAACCGATACCGTCCTTCAAGAAAGAAGGCTTCAGCTTGAAATCCATGTGGATGGCATTGGGACGGGCATCGTATTTTTCCGCATATTTGCGAAGAAGCGATACAATCGCTTTCTTTTCGTTTGGATTGAAAATAGTGGAATCAACCAACGACCCGTCTTTCTTCGAGAAAGTCCGATGAGACTCGTAATTGTATCCTCCGGCGGCACCGGCATCGTACCCGGCGTTCGAAATATAATAAGTCGTCCACAGCAGCGAATCGAACGCGACATCTATACTGTCCCGGCGTTCGTATTTGAGGGTGGCTGCAACTTCCGTATGGGCGCTGTCAAAGTACCAGTCACCGGGATAATTCCTGAGTTCGGATTCAATGAGATGCTTGTATTCTTCCACCTGTCGGTAAAGGGTTCTTTTATGAATTTCTCCTAAATGTCCAGAATCAAGGACCGTGTCTGCATCGGTCAAGTCATCGCCCAACAGCCCCTTGATGATTTTTCGGTGGACCCGTTTAGGATAAACTTGGAACCTCGGCAACTCCCAATGCAAGGAAACCGTGTAAAACCTGTTGCTGTCGCTTCTTGTCCCATAAATGGTGAATTCCATACAGCCTTTCTCTTTTGTGGGGTCGCACTCAATCAATTCGTCATCATGCATGGCTATCTCCGCCTTGACCCGTTCCAGATCGTCTTTCCCGATCAGGCTGTATTCAGCTTTCATGTCGGCAAGCATGGAATAGATTTTATCCACCTTCTCCGCCATACCGGACGAGTCCTTGCAATCCTGAATCTGCAATGCAACTGTCGGTTTCTTTTTGGGGGCATCTTCCGATTCTTTGGAACCGCTTTTGAAAAAATTAAGTGAGCAGGCAATTACCGCGACAAGGTATGCTGCTGATAAAATCGAGCAGACGATTTTTTTTGCCTTGGAACCCGTTGGGCTCGGCCTGTTCATAATGGCAAGCACGAACGCCACTACTGCAAGCGGAAGCAGGAATAGGTACATTCCTCCCCGCGACACAAGGCCCACGAGAATCCCGGCCAAGATAAAAAGCGTTTCAAAAACTGCCATATTCTACTCCTTAGTAGAGAAAGGTATTATACGAAAATTAGATACAGTATCTTATAATTGCTTGACACAACGAACAGAATTAGCTATTGAACCCGCTTTCCATTCCTTCGACTCGGACATGGGAAAGCGCGTCGCGAATCCGTTTCCACCATATAAGCGAGAAACATGAAAAATAATGCTGCCGTTGTAGTTCTCTCTTGTTGATGACCAGAATGACGCACTGCTGCCAATACCAATAAATTCAGGGGGAGAGTCTGCATATATGTAACGCGGGCACATGTAACCGGAAGGCTTTCCCGAAAAACCAAAACGGTCAGACCCCAAAGGAATCGAATGCTTTTTTTCCCAGCCGTTTGTCGATTGTAAACTAGTCCCCACACCTTCATCGCCGTTGTGGTCATCTACAAAATTTTTGAGTTCGACCCATTCATCGTCTGACGGCAAGTGCCAGCCATCAGGGCAATATTCCATGGCGTCGTGCCAGGTATAGAGTCGGCCATATTTTTTACAGTTTGACGGATTGTTTTCATAGCACCATGAACCGGGAGTTTTCAGATTTAGGTTCTCTGCCATCCAAAGCTGATTGCCAATTTTTACAGTTTTGTATTCATTCCCTTGGGCGTCATAGACGACCTCAGTGTTGGAAGCATCTTCTATCAAATCCATAATTGGTTTATGTTCAGGCGTCTCCTCGATGTGGACCGGTTCCTCTTGCGTTTCGCGGGTTGACGTGTTTGTCACGCTTGTGTTAAAATGAGTGCGCTCTTTTTCGAGGGGGGATCGCTTGTATTCCGTAGCTACAGGAATATTATTGCCGGGGCGATAGGACGAGTTTTTCGAAGATTTTTGCATAACGAGAAGTGCTAAAATGGCTAGCACTATGAAGCACATGATTGCAAACAGCGATTTGGGGTTCTTGATAATGTCGATGATGGTGCGGGCAGTGAACCAGGCGAATCGGATGCCAATATTGACGAACAATATTATACCAACGAAAATCAGTAAGATTACGAGAAGGACGATGAATACAGTGCTCATGATGTCTCCTTTTTTATGGGACCCTGCCGAAATTTCCGTTAATTCAAATATAGCTTCGCGGAATGTCATATTATGACATTTTTGAGGTTGTTGGGGAAAAATTGCGAAAAAAAGTAAAAAGCCTTGTGCAGATCCGCATCAAGGCTTTGTTTGTTAAGGAAGGGATGCCCTACAAAAGCTGGTCGTTTTTATTTGTTGAACCTCTTCTAAACATGAACTTGGTGTAGCAGTCAGGGCGTATGTTCCAATTGCTGGTGTCGCCATTGAATTGGCTATCGGAGAACATCCCGCTCATATCAGTCACGTTGGATACGTCCCAATTGCTGATGTCGCCGTTGAATTGGGAATCGTAGAACATTTCACTCATATTCGTCACATTGGACACGTTCCAGTTACTGATGTCACCGTTGAATTGGCTACCATAGAACATTCCACTCATGTCAGTCACTTTGGATACATCCCAGTTGCTGATGTCGCCAGTGAACTGGCTATAGCAGAACATACAACCCATGTCGGTCACGTTGGACACGTTCCACTTGCGGATGTCACCGTTGAATTGGCTACTATCAAACATTCCACTCATATCGGTCACTTTGGGGACGTTCCACTCGCTGATGTCACCGTTGAATTGGCTTCTACCAAACATACTTCTCATGTCCTTCACATTTGAGACACGCCATCTGCTGATGTCGCCATCGAATTCGCTTTCATAGAACATCCAACTCATGTCAGTCACGTTGGATACGTCCCAATTGCTGATGTCGCCGTTGAATTGGGAATCTTCGAACAACCCCGACATATCTGTTACATGAGAAACATCAACAATATTTAGGTTGCAGTTACTGCCATTACATGCGATGGCTGCATGAATAATCCTTTTTAAGTGATCTTTGTCAACCGCAACAAGCCCACCTGACGAATCTTTTGCTGAATCTAAAATCTTGTGATATAGGTTCTGAATAGCATCCAAATTATCTTTTGGCTGATTATTTTCAACACCTTCGAATATTCCAGTAACGTTAGCATCGGCAGATATATTCCACATGCTGATGTCGCCATTAAATCGACTGTCACTGAACATCCTGCTCATGTCGGTCACATTAGATACATCCCACTTGCTGATATCGCCATTAAATTGACTGTCACTGAACATCGCGCCCATGTTAGTCACTTTGGACACGTTCCACTTGCTGATGTCGCCAGTGAACGGGCTATCATCGGAGAAAAACCCGCTGAACATCTCTCCCATGTCGGTCACATTAGATACATTCCACATGCTGATGTCGCCATTAAATCGACTGTCACTGAACATCCTGCTCATGTCTGTCACATTGGACACATTCCAGTTGCTGATGTCGCCGTCGAATTGGCTGCTAGAGAACATCCCGCTCATGTCTGTCACATTGGACACATTCCAGTTGCTGATGTCGCCGTCGAATTGGCTGCCAGAGAACATCCCGCTCATGTCTGTCACATTGGAAACATCCCACTCACTTATGTCGCCATTGAATTGACTTCCATTGAACATCCAATTCATATCAGTCACGTTGGAGACGTCCCACTTGCTGATGTCGCCGTTGAATTTGCTATGGGAGAACATCCCGCTCATGTTAGTCACGTTGGACACATCCCAGTTGCTGATGTCGCCGTCGAATTTGCTTCCTATGAACAATTTCGACATATCTGTTACATGAGAAACATCAACAAAATTTAGGTCACAGTTACAGCCATTACACGCGATGGCGGCGTGGACAATCCGCTTTAAGTGATCGTTATCAACCGCAATAAGCCTACCAGAAGGATCTTTCGCTGAATCCAAAATCCTGTGATATAAGCTCTGAATAGCATCCAAATTATCTTTTGGCTGATAATTTTCAACACCTTCAAATATTCCAGCAACGTTAGCATCGGCAGATATATTCCACCTACTGATGTCACCATTAAACGAACTTCTTTCAAACATACTACTCATGTCTGTCACGTTGGACACATTCCAGTTGCTGATGTCGCCATTGAATTCGCTTCCACAAAACATACTGCTCATGTTCGTCACATTGGACACATTCCATCTGCTGATGTCACCGTCGAATTGGCTGCCAGAGAACATCCCGCTCATGTCTGTCACATTGGACACATTCCAGTTGCTGATGTCACCGTCGAATTTACTAAAGTAGAACATCCCGCTCATGTCTGTCACATTGGACACATTCCAGTTGCTGATGTCGCCGTCGAATTGGCTGCTAGAGAACAATTCGCTCATGTTAGTCACGTTGGAAACATCCCAGTCGCTGATGTCGCCGTTGAATTTGCTAAGGGAGAACATCCCTCCCATGTCAGTCACGTTGGAGACATCCCACTCGCTGATGTTGCCATCGAAGTTGCTCCAGTAGAACATACTACTCATATTTGTCACATTAGATACATCCCACCTACTGATGTCGCCAGTAAACGGATTACCTATGTATTTGCGTTTTTCTTCCAAATAAACGCCCTCAAACATCCCGCTCATGTCAGTTACGTTGGATACGTCCCACTCGCTGATATCGCCATTGAATTGGCTTCCTTTGAACAACTCGCTCATGTCGGTGATGTCCGAAACATCGATATCGTTCAGGTCGCATTCGGGCCCCTCGGTCTGAATGCGGTTCTCGATGATTTTCTTCAGTTCTTCTTTATTTGCGGGTTTGAGCATCGTCTGTTCCTTTAAAAGTATGAGCCAATATTTGTAATATTTAATATAACCATTTCCTCGTGAAAAAATCAAAAAATGGTCCTAAAGCTTGCAAAATTGGCATTTTTCTGAAGCTAATATAATTTCATAGCATGTCATATAATGACATGTCAAAATACTATATTGAAAGTGTGGACGAAAAAGGAAAATAATGACGAACTAACATCAGGGAATACGCTCATGCAGAAGTTCAAACTCGAAAATGCGAATGGCTATGTGGTGTTTAAAGTCAATGGTAAGAATGTGCTTGTGGATACCGGCTCGCCGATTACTTTTGCTGTAAAAAAAGGTGAGAACGTCGAAATTTGCGGAGAAAAATGCGAACCGTCCGTGGGAGTGATGGCCGCAATCGCACAGACCTCGGGGAAGGTCCCGGATTTTTCTAAACTGACGGAACTCATGGGCAAGGAGCTGTCGCTTTTGCTTGGGAATGATGTGCTTTCGAAGTACAAGATTCTTATTGATGTGCCGAAGGGGGTGATTGCTTTTGATACGGATGACATTGCCTTCGATGGCTCTGAAATAAAACTTGAGCATACGAATGGCTATTTCCTTGTGCGAGTGAACGTAAACGGGATAAAAAACAAGGCTATTCTGGATACGGGTGTTTTGATGTCCTATTTAAGCGACCGTTGCCTTAATGGTTGCTTTGTTACAAGAACTTTCGATGATTATAGTCCCATATATGGGAATATCCACTCGGATGTTTTTCAAGTGCCGGTTACTTTTGGCGGGAAAAAATTTGATTTGGATTGTGGTAAAATGCCTGAATCGCTTCTATTTCAGGCATCCGTGGTCAATGCTGGAGGAGTTATTGGCAGTCGCGTTATTAGAGACTTCCGCATGCTTGTGGATATTGAAAATGGTGTCATTAAGATAGCGTAAGCATGAAAAACCGAACCACGAGAAATGAGTTTTATAATATACGAAGGCGTGAAATAACTAAAGCGGTTGCTTTTGGGTTCTATTTTGTGTCTTTTTAGTGTAAAAAGAGGTGCAATGTATGTCGCAGACGACTTTTAGTATTAGAATGGATAGCGAGTTTTTTTAATGCAAGCCCTGTCGCAAGTCGTATGCTTAAGATTATGCGGCTACTTTCCGCTGATGCCGCGAAAGCAGGCGCTGCTGACATGACTTTTGATGAAATTAATGCTGAAATCGTCGTTGCAAGGAACGAAAAAGTGAAGTTTTTGCGGCTGTTGACACAGATGTCATTGTATCCGCTTTGTTAAAATGGGTTTCTGTACCAGGGCTCGTTCTCCAATGTGTTTTCGTTATAGACCGTAATAGAAGTATTTGTTGTAGATAGAGTTTTTTCTACATTTCTCTCCATGTTCAAGAAGATTTCTGATTTTGACAATCGCGTGTCAGTTTATTGGACGAACCGGCATTTCTCTGCGAAGACGACGAAGTTCCTCAAGTTTTACGTGCGCTTAGGAGATGGCTATATCTGGGCTTTGTTCATTGCGTTTTTGATTTGGAAAATTGGTTGGGAAAGTTTTTTGCCGATTCTTTGGCAGGCGCTTGTTTCGCTTGCGATGAGCCTTTTGATTTATGAAGGCGTCAAGCTCAGCACAAAGCGTCCGCGTCCGTTTGCCGCAAATCCGCAAATCAAGGCGGAGGTTCCGCCGCTTGACAAGTACAGCTTTCCGTCGGGCCATACGATGAACAATCTGGCGGTGGCGAGCACGGTGTTCTTTTGCGTGCCGCAGTACGGCTGGATCATGATACTGTTGCCGCTCACGTGGGGACTTTTGCGTGTTTATTTCGGCGTGCACTGGCTTACGGATGTGCTGTGCGGATTTGCACTTGGAGTTGTAAGTTTTGCGCTCGGACACGCTTTGTGGATTCCGCTCGCCGCTGCGATAGGAGCATAATAACGGCATTTCCTTTTTACTTTCTCATTTCGCTACGTCATTCCGGCCAGAGCCCGTCCTGAGCAAGGTCGAAGGATGCCGGAATCTCCTTACACAGTTTTTGTTGCAGATAAGGTTTATTTTTACAATCCTGTTTACTAACCACTAATCACTAACCACTTCTGACCAATGACCACTGACTTTCTCCCTGCATCTGAATTTTTCGCCCAAGCCGATAGGAACTCTAGAATTTATTTGCTATTGCGCCATGCCGAGCGCAACCACATTACGCCGGGCGATAAGGACTTTGGTGCTCATGTGGGGCTTACTGATCGTGGGCGTAGCCAGGCGGTAGCACTAGGGAAAACGATCCCTGCGATTGGCGATGCTGTTTATTTTTCGAGCCCGGTGGGGCGCTGCATGGAAACGGCGAAGTGCATTCACGAAGGTCGCAAGCTTGCGGGCTATGGGAACTTCGCGATTCTCGAAGGAGGCTGTCAAGGTGGTGCGAATCTTAAAACTGTGCCGGGAGTTGCTGCGGACGCCTCGGCAAGTGTCACGCCACTTGACGCTCTCGGTGATTTTTTTGTTCGTGATGTGCCTGCGTATGAGCGAACTTTACGTGAAGGTTTTTACGAAGGCATTTGCAAGTGGCTGGATTCAGGCGAGCATGATGCTTTTTGGCCGCTTCACGAACGTGCGGAACAGATGCGTGAAATGATGTTTGAAAAGGGCGATTCTCGGTTCAACATCTTTGTGACACATGACGCATGGATAGTGCCGTGCCTTTCGCATTTTTGCAGTTTTAAATTTGAACCGAAATGCTGGATGAATTTTCTGACGGGGCTTGCTTTTGAACTCCCTAACAAAGGCGATGTGAAAATCACTCCCATAACGGCAATGGAAACAGGCTGGTTGCATTTTTAAAATATTAATCTGATTGATGTTGAAAACGGACTGGAAAAATCCAGCCCGTTCTTCATAATTATTTAAAGAGACTATTTCTGTTCTAGACTGCTTTTGATGGCGAGGACTTCGGATTCAGGAATTTTAGAAATTCGCGCAACCTTTTCCACGGAATCGCCATCCGCAAGCATTGCGGCTACCATTTCGCGAATACCTTCCGCCATACCCTCAGCCTTACCCTCAGCGTGACCCTCTGCACGGGCTTTTTTCTTTTCGACGTAAAGTTCGTAGTCATGGTCGCTCATACGCATTGCCTCGCTTACAAGAAATTCTTCCGTAAAAATACTCAATTTCGCCTTTTCCTGCAACTGGGCGAAATGCGAGCCTTCGGGCACGGCGACAGGGCTTTCGTTGTTGATGCCGTCGAATACGCGCAGCCACTGTGCAAGGCGGCTGTTGTCTTTTTCGTACTTGTTTTTCAGGAACTTGGGGATTTCGACAAGCGTAATCGTCTCTTTGTCGTAGAACACCTCGTTTTCTTCGTTCCTGAAACGGATGCAATGGCGGTAGTTGGCGGAATCGGGGAAACCGTCGAACATCTGGAGGCTGACGAGGTTCAGGTTGCGGAGCTTGTAGCTGTCGCCCTTGACGCGACCTGCAATGACGTGCTTCGAGGCGTAGTAAACCAGGCGGCTCTTGAACGTGTCGTCATCGACATGCTGCACTTCGAGCACGATGCGGTCCCGGTGCTGATCGTGAACCACGATGTCCGAGACGATGTTTTTTGCAAACGCGTCCGGGAGGGAGGGATCCACGAAGGTAACTTGATCGATGCAGTCGGAACCGTCGAGCTTGAGCACAGCGTTGAGGAAATCCACTGCAATCGATTCGTTTTCGGGAGTCCCGAAAAGCAGCTTGAAGATGCTGTCGTTGTAGATATAGACGTAATTGTAAATTTTCTTGTACTTTGTGATGCAGGCGGAGACATCACCCCCGGCCTTGTTCGTTTCGGAAATATCCTTGAGCATTTCTGCGTACTGTTTCCTGTTCATAAAGAACCCTTTGCCGCCATGCGGCACGATTTGTGCATGCGGGTACACGACGCAATCACTCAAAGCCGAATGCGTCAACCCCGCCATGCGACGGTTTAAATTTCGGAGATTTGTTTAAAGCCGCCCGCTGCCGCAGACGGGATATGTATCACAGCGCATTCCGCATGGGTATTCCAAGGCAGGGGTGGTCGAGCCACCGCTTCCGTCAAACCGGACCTGCGACTGCAAGAGTGGATGAACCCGCCCGTGGATGCCTACGCCTCAATCAGCGGGATAATCTCGTTCGGGAAATAATATACACTAACCGCAAAAGATGCGCAAGGCCTCGCATTTTCGGAATCAAGCAGATGTAAAAGAGAAAAAAGCCCAACTAGCAACCATCTTGCAATTAGAAATTTGGTAAATTATGGGGTATGAAACGATTTTTGCTTTTATGTCTCGGTTTAACAACTTTTTTAAACGCAAAACCCTCATTACAAGTCGATAAAGACCGCATCGAAGCCGGCCAGACTTTCAATTTGCAGCTCATTGTTCCGCTGCAGGAAATGCCCGAAAACAGAGGTGCGCTCCGCCTCGAAACCCGCAACAACTTCAAGTTCCTCGGACTCGACAGTACCGACCAGGTGATGCGCCCGGACATGGACGATATTTTCAACTCGTTTTTCGGCGGTGGCGGAAGGCCTTACAAGGCCCGTGTCTATTCCTTCAAGCTCAAAGCCCCCAAAAAAACCGGCATGCAGGATGTCGGTACAATCACGTGGATGATTGGCGGCGAAGCGAATGTCGTGAGCAATAAAATTCCCATCAACGTGCAGCGTTCTTACAATGACGACGCTTTAGCAGTTAGCCTCACACCCAGCAAAAAATCCATTTACGAAGGGGAACAGTTTAGCGTCACCCTCAGCCTCCACACATTTGAGCACTTCCAAGGCGGCTTGCAAGCAACAGACATGAGCACCGGTAACGACTTCATCGTCCACCGCAACGACCTTTCGAACATGGAATTCAAACCGGTCGAGGGGACACGACGCGAAATGAAGGCGACCACGAGATTTGCATGGCTAAGCCCAACCAAGAGCGGCGACTTGCAAATTCCGCCGTTCAAGTTCAAATACACCAAGCTCGGCGAACCCAAAGTCGTCGAAGAAAAGAAGCAGATGGGCGGCATGTCGTTCTCCAGCAGGAGCGTCAAGCAGGAATCCATCGAAACGGAAACCGCCACCGCACCGCTTTCCATCACCGTTCTCCCGCTCCCGACCGAAGGCAAGCCCGCCGATTTTTCTGGCATGGTCGGCAACTACAGCTTTAGCGCGAATTTTGACCGCACAAACCTCAAGGTCGGCGAAGCATTGACTCTTGCCATAAGCATCAAGGGTGACGGCACTCCGGGCACAATCACCGACCCGAAGCTCCCCGACTTTAGTGAATTCCGCTCGGTGCCGCCAGAAAACAGCATCGACAAGAAGGTCAAGGGCAACAAGGTCATCACCTCAAAAAACATAAAAGTATTCCTCTACCCGAAGAAAAAAGGAACCTTCGAAATCCCGGCCATTACGTATTCGTGGTTCAACCCCGCCAAAAAGAAATACGAAACCGCTTCAGCAGGCCCTTGGACCATCGAAGTCGAAAAGGGTGACGCCCCGGCTGAACCTATTTACCAGGCGCCAGTTTCTACCGGCACGGGATCATCTACGCCAGTCGTTCAAAAGCAAGAAATTGAATTCCTCGGCAGCGACATCCGCTTTATCCACCCGATTACGGACAAATCCGAAACCGCAGCACCGCACAGAAGCGTTCTGTTCTGGATTCTTTTCCTCGCAGCGATTCCTTTCTACCTAGTTGTAAACTTCGCCATCACGAGAAAACGCAAACGCGACAGCAACACAGCACTTGTCCGTAAAGACAAGGCAAACAAGTTGCTCAAGGAAAAATTCGCCAAAGCCCGCGAAGCCCTCAAGAGTGGAGACGGCAAGGCATTCTACGCTGCACTCGAAAACGGACTCATCGACTACCTCAGCAACTTGACGAACGTCGAATTCAAGGGCATGACCCGCCCGCAAATGAAGCAGGAACTCGCAAAGCGTAACGTCAATGACGAGACCATTAGTGCCATCGACAGTTGGCTTGAAAAATGCTCGTTTGTGCGATTCGCTCCAGTCACCGCAACGACCGATGAACAGTCCCAAATGCTAGCGGATGTCGAAAAACTTTGCGAGGCACTGAAACTTTAAAAAATTGGATCCTATCCCCCGGCTCGGTGGTTCGACAGGCTCACCAACCTTAATTCGGGGCTAAAGACAAAGAACGGCTTCGCGGTTCTATGCAGGCTCCAGGATGACAAGAAAAAACAGGAACGTATGATGAAACTGAATAGATTTTTTTTGACAATCGCGACAGCACTTTTGCTTATGGCAACAGCAAGTGTTGCGTCTGAAAAATGTACAGGCATCGAAGCCGGAACAAAAGCATACAACGAAAATGATTTTGAACGCGCCATTGACGAATGGAAAACTTGCGTCGATGAAGGAATGGTCAACGCAGACCTTTACTACAACTTAGGGAACGCTTATTACCGCAGCGGCAAGCTCGGTTTCGCAATTTTCTATTACAAGTCCGCACTCCGCTTGCATCCAAGCGACGACGACATCCAGCACAACTTGAATTACGCCCAAACTAAAACCAAAGACAAAGAAGGCGACGAAGAAGAGAACCCGATTTTGCAAGGCTTAATGAGTTTGCACCATGCGATTTCGCTCAAAGGACAAATGAATATCGCGCTTGTGCTTTTCTGGGCAATCGCACTTGTGATTATCGCCCGCCGATTTGTGAAAGGCGAACGCGGCAAGAACATCTGCACAGGCGTTGTATTCGGCATGAGCTTCATTCTCTGCACTGTCGGAGCAAGCGCCCTCTACAAGATATATACGCTTGAAACAGATATCACGGGCGTCGTCACGGCCTCAAGCGCCGATGTCACAAGTGCCCCGAGCGACAAGTCTCAAACGCTCAACACGCTCTCCGAGGGCACGAGTTTCGAAGTCGTTGGCGAACAAGGGAACTTTGCAGAAATCCGCCTCGGCGAAAAAATCCGCGGATTCGTGAAACTCAGCGAAGTCGGGATTGTGAGATAAAGTGATTAGTAAACAGTGGTTAGTAGGCCGTAGGCGGTAGGACAAACCCCAGTAAGGCGAGTGATGCATGAAAATTTATTTTCGTATATCCGAGCCGAAGGGGTTGCACGAAGTGCAAATGCGTAGGTCGAGCGTCGCGACCATAGTTGACGCTTCGCATCCACAACTTCAGCTCAGCCATATATACGAAACTTAGAACATCTGTTCTCTAGTTGAGTTATCCTCTATGAGGAAAAAATGCAAGCATTTTTTGCGGCATTCGCTTTGTACGCTTTTGTATGGACATGACCGAGGCCAGCATTTAACGCCTTTGGCGTTCGTGGCTGCGGTTATGCCATATCTGAATACAAATATTCAGCTGCGCGTCATAACCTTGCACACTTTTGGCACTTGAACGAAGTGAGAAACAGACCCCATATTTTGCCCAACCACACAAGATTCCACCACTCAGGCAGAAGCCTCCATAAAAGGCATACGTTTTTGAAACATGTCTATGAAAATATTTGTATCAATCAATATTTTCATAACGTTCATCCAAAGACTTCATCAACTCGGCCTTGCAATCTATTTCACGGTCTATTCGCCCCGTATATTTTTTCAAAAAAGCAAGACCAGCCTCTGCATTAGCCTTACGAGACTCATACTTTTCACACACGGCCTCAATGTAGGCAAAAATTTCGTCTAAAGCAACGACCGGGACAGTCTTCATTCGATCAAGAACCGTTTCATAAGACATATCGACCTCCTCGTCAAGCAAATCTTTATTCAATATACATTTTTTACAGTTTTTTTTGCCAGTCCTTTTTCAGACCAACAAAAACGGTCCTTTAGCATGAACTCAGGCCTAACCCTCTTGTCATGCCCATCACCATCCCCTCGCCCGTGCTGAGCAATGCAGAAGCAAACGGGATGAGCCTAAGGCTAGTCCTTCAGACAACGAACTGAAAAACCGAGGCTCTTGTTGTAGTAACCCAGGGCCGCATAGTTGCTGCAGTAGCCCAAGTCCAAGGCTTTGGCGTAGTTGTAATCTGTCTCAGAAGCACTCCAGAAGCCGGCGAGTTTGCCAATGTCGAAGAAATTGCCATTGTTGATCCTGTCGCCAGCAGGCAGTGCGGAAAAGCCCACGTCATCCGAGCCGTTGCCTTGACGAAACCACCCCGTCTGCGACTTGAGAACCTTGAGTGCAGTTGCTTCCCCACCGACTTTGGTAAGCAAAGTATCCCACTCTTTTTTTTCCGGTAAATGCCAGCCCGGCGGACAAATGCCTTGCACCGTATCGGGCAGAGTACATTCTTTACCGGAACCACAATCCTGCGGATTGTCGGCATCAGTCGCAAGCTTCACCGAGTCTATCGCCGCCGTCCAAGTATAAAGGCGACCAGTCACGGCACAATTTTCAGCCTTGTTGGCATAGCACCAATTTTTACCCATCAAGCTCGGAGTTTTGACACTATCGGCATAGTTCAAGTTTTCAGCCATCCATATCTGGTCACCAATTTTCACAGTCTTATAAATTTGACCATCGCGGGGATCCATCATTGAGTCGTAGGCAATTTCAGGATTCAAACGATCTTCCTTCGGCACATCCCAGCTCCAGCCATCACCATTTTTTCCGCTTGATGAAGAACTCAACTGCTTGCTAGAAGATGAAACAGACTTCAAACTCGATGATGAACTGCTACTAGATTCTTCATGGCTATCGCCACTCAGGATGACGCTGGACGACGATTTTGCCTTTTGGCTACTAGAAGAACTCTGAATTTCTTCGGAATCAGATGTTCCATTGTCACTTGGTGCGCTAGCACCACTGTCGCCACCACAGGCTACAAGCAAAAGCAAACCAGAAACTGCCGCAGCAGCCACGCACCTACGCAAAGACATCTTTCCACACCACAAATTCTTCAACAACATAAGAATCTCTCAAACAAAGCTTTTTCAAATATAGTTTATTTATGATAGTCTATGGTTTATTCTTCAGACAACGAACCGATAAGGCGTAGTCCTTGTCATTGCTGTCCAGGTACACACTCCTGCTTAAAAAGTACAGATATATGTAGTAGACTTTATCACTAAGACTATCTGAGGCACTCCAAAAGAACGCAAGGCCACCAACATTATAGGAGTAACCATTGCTGAACCGGTAACCAGCAGGCAATGCTGAAAAACCCAAAGCATCCGTACCGTAGTAGTCTCCAGTCCCTTGATAGTCGAGCCACCCCGTCTGCGATTTAAGAACCTTTCCAGCCGTCAATTTCCCGCCCACAACAGTAAACAAAGTGTTCCATTCCGTATTCGTTGGCAAATGCCAACCCGGCGGACAAATTCCATATACCGTATCGGGCAGAGTACATTCTTTACCGGAACCACAATCCTGCGGATTGTCGGCATCAGTCGCAAGCTTCACCGAGTCAATTGCCGCCGCCCAAGTATAAAGGCGACCCGTCACAGCACAATTTTCCGTAGTAAAACTATTCGGAGCTCCATAACACCAGCTACGGTCATTGAGGGTTGTGTCATAGTAGTTCAAGTTTTCAGCCATCCACACCTGGTCACCAATTTTCACAGTCTTGTAAATTTGACCATCGCGGGAATCTGTTATGGAGTCGTAGGCAATTTCAGGATTCAAACGAGCTTCCTTCGGCACATCCCAGCTCCAGCCATCACCATACATCCCGCTCGAAGAGGATGTAAGATTACTAGAAGAAGACTTCACCTCGCCCTTACTGCTGGACGACGATTCTGCCTTTAGACTACTAGAAGACGAACTTAACAATTTACTAGATGACGAAACAGACTTCAAACTCGATGACGAGCTAGATATCAGACTCGAAGAGGAATTCAACAGCTTGCTAGAGGATGAAATAGTCTTTAAGCTCGATGAAGAACTCAACTTTTTGCTAGAAGACGAAACCTTCTTCAAACTTGAAGAAGAGCTTATCTTCTGGCTTGAGGAGGAACGCTTTTGGCTGCTTGAAGAACTCTGAATCTCTTCGGAATCTGATGTTCCATAGCCACTTGAAACGCTAGTACCACTGTCACCACCGCAAGCCGCAAGCAAAAGCAAAACAAAAACAACTGCGGCAACCACGCCCCCACGCAAGGACATCTTTCCACACCACAAATTCTTCAACAACATAAGATCCTCTCAAACAAAGTTTTTTTTTCAAATATAGATTATTTGATTCTATTAGAGTAGTCATATCCTTACGTCATTCTAAGCAATGTGCTTACGCGTCATCCTGAGCGCTAGCGAAGGATCCAGTAAAGCGACCGATAAGCAACAGGATTCTTCGGGGCAAGCCCCTCAGAATGACGATTAAAGTTTTATGATGTGGCAAACCATAAACAGCAAATTTTTTAATTTTTACCGCATGAAACACTTGATTTCGAAAGAAGGCTTTGAAAAATTCAAGGCAGAATGGGAACATCTCAAATATGTTGAACGCCCTGCCATGATCAACCAGGTGCAAGCCGCCGCTGCCGAAGGCGACCGCAGCGAAAATGCAGCCTACACATACGGTCGCATGCGCGTGCGCGAAATTGACCGCCGCTTGCGCGAACTCGACCGCATTCTGGACGGTGCAAAAATCGTCGAAAACGCAGCCACCAAGGACGGCTCCATCCGCTTTGGCGCAACAGTCAAGATGCTTGACAAGAAAACCAAACGCGAGAAAGTTTACTCCATCGTCGGCGACAAGGAAATCGACCCGCTTCAAGGCCGCATCAGCATGAAGTCCCCCATCGGCGAAGCCTTGCAAGGCAAAAAAGCCGGCGACACAGTCGAAGTCCAAGCCCCCCGCGGGAAAATCACGTACGAAATTCTGGAAGTGACGTATGGATAATGTGAAATGTGGGATGTGTAATGAATAATTTCACTCTTCATATTCCACACTCCACACTTCACATTCCACATCGCACCGAAGGTGCATACATAACGTACGAGATTCTGGAAGTGACGTATGGATAATGTGAAATGTGGGATGTGTAATGAATAATTTCACTCTTCACATTCCACACTCCACACTTCACATTCCACATCGCACCGAAGGTGCATACCATGTTCATCGACACTCATTGCCATATAGACTCTTACGAACGCCATGCGGGCGAATCGTTCGACGCACTCCTCGCCCGTTTTGAAAGTGCCAACTTCGCCGACAGCCTGAGTTCCGCCAAAGAAAAAACGGCAGCTGCAAAAATTGCATGTCCCGAAGCGTTCATCCACGTCGCCTGTGACCCGGCGGACTTCGACCGAGCCAAAGAACTCAGCGAAAAATATCCGTTCGTCTATACTGCTTACGGCATCCATCCCGAGTACGTCGAAACAGAAACCGCCGAAGACGAAGCTAGACTCCTCGAATACCTCGCCCATCCCAAGTGCGTCGCCTGCGGAGAATTCGGTCTCGATTACCATTACGGAGCAGAGACAAAAGCAGCACAAGTTAAACTTTTTGAACGCCATTTGCAGCTCGGCATCGAAAGCGGCAAGCCTCTCGTGTTGCACCTCCGCGAAGCCGATGACGACGCTCTCGCCGTACTCCGTGCGGCCAACTTGCACGACCGCAACGTTCACGTTCATTGCTTTACAGGCACTAGAGATTTCGTCGAAAAGCTCCTTGCACTAGACGCAAACATCTTCGTCGGATTCACGGGAATCGTCACGTTCAACAACGCCCAAAGCGTACGCGAAGCCGCATCACTTGTTCCGTTAGGACAAATGCTCTTGGAAACCGACGCCCCTTACATGGCCCCCGTCCCCTTCCGCGGCAAGCCCTGCCATTCCGGCTACATCCCGTTCATCGCCGACAAACTCGCCGAAATAAAAAACGTACCCGTAGAGGAAATCTACAGACACTGTCGAGAAAACACAAAGAAGTGTTACGGCGTATAATAGACGAAAGAACGCCCGCCATAGCGGGCTATAGACGAAAGACGAAAGAGGTTTACATCAAACAGCTCCGCACAGACTTGTCTCACTAACCGGAATAAGGTCACTGAGCTTGCCGAAGTGAGCGATGATGTTTGAGGTCGGCACTTCGTGCCTTTGAGGTATGAGGAGATTCCCGCCGGAACAAGTCCGGGGCAGGCTCATTCAAGTCGGGGATGACAAGATTATAGAGAACGACAAGAAAACGGCGATGCGGCTATACCGCGATTATAGTTAACATACAAAGCTAATCCTTATAAAAAAACAGATCCCGGAACGGGGTCCGGGATGACAAGTCAAATGTGTCAGGGATGACAGCTCAAAGTCGTAGAAGACTGTTCAAAACAGCAGGCGACTCCAATTCTTCATAAAAAGGAGATCCCGGAACAAGTCCGGGATGACAAAACGCACGAAGCCCATAATTATTAAAAAGCCCATGGCTCAAAGCGAAGCGACCTCAAAGTGCGTCAGCACGACCTCACTGCCCTATACTTCTACCGTTTGCTGCGGCATTTCCTGCGTCGGGACGTAATAATGATCCCTCATGTACTCTAGAGCCATTTCAGTATTGAGCGGCCTGCTGAAGTAGAACCCTTGAATCAAGCGGCAACCTTCACGATAAAGGAAGTCCAGCTGCTCCTTGGTTTCGACACCTTCTGCAATAAGATCCAAATTCAAAGACCTTGCAATGCCAATCACCATGCGGGCAAACGAAGCGTCTTCTTCGTTATCCGCCACGTGATCCACGAAATACTTGTCCATCTTGAGCGTATGCACCGGATAACGCTTCAAGTACGAAAGCGAACTGTAGCCCGTCCCGAAGTCGTCAATCGAAATCTGGATGCCCATGTTCGAAAGGGCTCGCATGATTTCAATCGTCTTGTCGGCTTCGCTCATCGCAGTATATTCCGTGATTTCAAGCTTCAAGTTACGCGGATTCAGATTCGTTTCCGTCAGCACGCGACGAACATCTTCGACCATGGAATCCATCGAGAACTGCTTTGCGGAGAAGTTCACCGCCACCTGGATGTCCTTGAATCCCATATCGACCCATTGCTTCGTCTGCTTGCACGCCATACGCAAGATGAGCGCGCCCATCGGAACAATAAGCCCCGTTTCTTCTGCAATCGGGATAAACTCCGCCGGGGAAATGATGCCGCGTTCCGACTGGTTCCAACGCACGAGCGCTTCGAAACCCACAATCTTGTTGCCGGCCCTGATATCGACAATCGGCTGGTACATCAGCACAAATTCCTGCGCCTGGATAGCCCTGCGGATTTCGAATTCGAGCTTGTAAAGCTTCATCGCCTTTTCGCGAATGCCGCCGCTAAAGAACTGGATGCCGCCATGGTTGATGCCCTTCTTCATATCGCGAAGGCTTGCGTTTGCGTTCGCGAGAATATCCTCGACGCAATCGACATCCTGATTGATGACAATGGACATCGAAACGCTGATGTACAAATCCTTGCCATCCAGAGGAATCGGAGCTTTTACCTTGTTATGAATATTGCGGACAAGCGGAATCAAGTCGTCGTTCGGGTCGCGGCTCTGGATGTTATGCAAGATAATCGCAAACACGTCAGGTCCAATGCGAGCGACACAGTCATCCGGACGGTCAACAGATTTAAGGCGGTCCGCAACCGTGCGGAGAACGTTATCGCCAATTTTGATGGAATAAGAGGCATTGATGGCACCGAAGCTATCAATATCCAAAAGAGCGACCGCAAAGACATAGTCGGGGCGTTTTGCCGCCATATCGACATCATTTTTCAGTTTTTCCAGGAAATACTTGCGGTTATAAACGCCTGTCAAAGCATCTTGATAAACATAATTGTAATTATCGCGTTCTATAGACTTGTGATCGACCATTTCTGCCAAAGAACCGATAACACGAATCGGACGCCCCGTTTCATTACTCTGGACACGCCCGCTAATCACAAGCTTCGCATTCTTCTTGTCGGCATCAAGCAAAGTCAAGTTGCAAGAGAAAGTTCCTACAGTCTGCAAAGCCTTATTCAACTGTTCACGGAAAACATTCCAATCACTTTCAATGACGCGGTTTTTCAAAGGTTCAAACGAATCCTCAAGATTGGAACTTTCGGCAGCGAGCATTTTTGCAATGCGGTTCGACCAATAAACCTTCCCTGTCGCCACATCAAAAGTCCAAAACCCATCCGATGCGACATCAATCATCATCTGGAACATTTCATCCTTTTCGAGAAGGTCTTTTTTCAAGTCTCGAATAGGTTCGACAACCTTAGGTTCCGGAATTTCCACGTCATTGCGAATCTTTTTGCTATGATCCGACGGGAACTTGTAAAAAAGAGCAACATACGCCAAAAATATAATAGACAAAAAGTAAGGTATAAAATTTAGAACTTGGTCGCTAAAATTAAAAATACTAGGAATTGCTTCAGCAAATAAGAAGCAAGCTAGCAATATCGCAAAGCGGAGCACTACATGTTCATCGAATAATCTCATGGCAACCCAATCTTTTAGTTTACATTTAAAATAATTAGAATAAAACAAAATGGAACAATACGAAATAAATTAGTAATGATTTTTTTACTCCAAGTTCTAGTATTCCAATTTGGAATACTATTTTGCGTTAAACAATAAGGACACTTGCAAATATTTCGCAAGTGCCCCTCCAAAGTCTTACTCCCAATATAGTATAAAAATTTCAGAAAATCAATAAATTGGAAAAAATGAAACTTTTTCGTTGTAAAAAGAAAAATAAAATAACAACAAATATTAATGAAAACGAGCAACGGCGCGGAGTTTGTGATGACAATCACTTCGTTTACTAACAAAAGAAACGCTTTTTTTGTGTTTTGAATCACAAGAAATTTGAGCTTTAAACCGCAAGCAATTTCAAATGAAAGGTATATTCGTTTTCCTCTTTGGGATGTAAAGTTTCGTAATATTTAGCACAAAAAAGTCCTTTTCAAGAATTTTACAAAAGCCAAAACGATGCATTTTGTTTCGTAAACTTTCATTTACGGTTTTAACAAAGAAAAGCCGTAAGAAACCAATCCCTTACTAGATTTTCTATCAGTTACAGGTAACCAACGAGGCAAAGCGTCAAAACCGCAACTATAATCGACGTATCGCGTTAAGCATGATCAAGCAAACAAAAGCAAAAAAGCGGCTGGCATTAACCAGTCGTCCTTTAAAGTCCCATGCATTTAGCATTTGGAAAAGGAGGGGCCGTGAGCGAAAAACGCCTCGTATCAACGAGGCGTGATCGCGAAAGAATCCGCCAGCCTGCGCATTTCATCCAGATTCTAGCGGATTCGGTCGTACATTTCGGAGGGCGAAGCCTTCCCTTGTCGAAAGTGAAGCCTTGCGTTAAGCAAGTCCGTGCAATCCGTGAGCAAAAAGCCTCCGGCTTTATTAGACGAAAGAACAGCCTTCGGCCTACAGACGAAAGACGACAACCATACAAGGCGAGCGACGCGACCAACGAAGTTGGGCATGGCCGAGCCGAATGGTTGGGATTAGAGCTAAGCGATAATCCAAAGACGAAAGAAAAAAGTCCCCGGTTCTTTTACGAAACCAGAGACTTTTTAATGCATTTCACTTTTGGCATTTAGCCATTGGAAATGTAACTGGATCCTGCTCCTTCGAACCTAATTCAACTACGGCAGCAAGCTGCCTAGTTTCATATATCACGACCTACGGTCGCTCAGGATGACGCTTTGAATTAGCGGTTTCCCGTAAGCAAAAAAGAAACGCCTGGTATCAACCAAGCGTTTTTCTTTCCTTTGCAATTGCATTTGGAAAAGGAGGGTCTGTGAGCGAAAAACGCCTCGTATCAACGAGGCGTGATCGCGAGAGAATCCGCCAGCCTGCGCATTTCATCCTGATTCTAGCGGATTCGGTCGTATCCGTGAGCAAAAAGCCCCCGGCTCTTGCGAGACCGAGGACTTTTTGATTCCAAAGCATTTAGCATTTGGAAAAGGTAGGTCTTAGGGAGGGCGAAGCCTTCCCTAGTAAAAAGCGCGGCTTTGCGTTAAGCAAAGCCAAGCTAATTACACCGCGCCCTGCCACTTCATGGCATCGGCAACCTTGAGGAAGCCAGCGATGTTTGCGCCCATGACGAGGTTGCCCTTCTGGCCGTACTTGACAGCGGCAGAGGAAGCAGCGGCGTAGATGCTCTTCATGATGCCTTCGAGCTTCTTATCGACCTCTTCGAAAGTCCAAGAGAGACGTTCGGAGTTCTGAGACATTTCGAGGCCGGAGGTAGCAACGCCACCAGCGTTAGCAGCCTTGGCAGGTCCAAAGAGAACGCCAGCCTTCTGGAAAGCTTCGATAGCTTCCGGAGTAGAAGGCATGTTTGCACCTTCGGCAACGGCCTTCACGCCGTT
>JAEEGJ010005347.1_pt1 | contig 40634 bp, 53 predicted proteins | sample 8958761 | NCBI WGS metagenome assembly JAEEGJ01 (sample SAMN16246546, study PRJNA631951) | gut metagenome | biome: gut microbiome; feature: rumen; material: RS-attached | host: Bos | place: Iran: Karaj | collected 2018-10 | reverse complement strand
AATATTGTTTTTTCTTTAAGAAGTTTTTTTATCCAAGTTGAATATTCGGGCCTTGTTGCAAATGTCCAACCGTCGGCAACAAACTTAAGTTCGAATGCTCTGTTCAATTGAACATATTCCTGTTGCAATTCCTGCATTATATCTTCAAGTTTTACATTTTCGGGTAAATCTTCTTTTATAACAGCTTTTATTTCTCTGTTAAGTAACGGTTTATCCGAAACAAAAAGCAAAGCTTCTATTATTTTTTTTATATCACTGATTTCCATCCGTTCCCTCTGTATCTTTATTTTCCGAAACTGCAGGTTCTATCGGTTCTTGTTCCAACTCAAAAGTTTCTTCTTCTTTATCTTGTTCAACAACCTGTTCCGTAATATTTTTTTCTATATCCAAATTAAGTTCATCTTTTTCTTCTTTTACTATACTGTCATCGTTTTCGTCATTGTATACTCTGTAAATTCTTATATCTTCAAACAATTCCGATTGTTTTGCAACGACCTGTTTATTTTTTACCAACTCCAATATCGCCATAAAACATACTACCATTGCGGATCTTGATTTTTGAATTTTTGCTATTTCGCTGAACGTAAGATATTGTTTACCTTCAAGTATATCAAGAATTTCCCTTATCTTTGTTTCTATGGGAATTTCTTTATACATTATTTCCCTAACTTCTTCGGGCAACGTTTTTAAAGCGTTTTGAAAACTTTTTACAAGATCATAAATAGTAGCATCTATTTCATATTCCTGTTCCGGAATTTTTGGTTCCGGTCTGTAATAAGTTTGTGAATATTCCTGTTCTTTGTTAGATAAAAGTTTAGAAACTTCTTTATACTTTTGATATTCTAACAATCTTTCTTTAATTTTATCAAGTTCTATATCAGCATCTTCTTTATCTTTTTCGTTGTCGGGATGTAACATTTTTGCTTTTATCTGCATAAGTGTGGATGCCATAACAAGAAAATCACCGGCGGTATCAAGATCCAAATTTTGTATTGTATCAAGATATGCCAAATATTCGGTAGTTATTTCCGACACTTGTATTTCCTGAATTTCAAGATCGGTTTTTCTGACCAAATGCAACAGAAGGTCCAAAGGTCCTTCGAAAGTATCTAAATGTACATCATATTCCATGCCCATATTCTTACAGCTTTACCGCCTCTCTTATTTCTTTCATTGTTTGACTTGCAACCTGTTCCGCTTTTACAGAACCTTCTTTTAAAATATCTTCCACATATTTTTTATCGTTTGCAAGTTCTTGCCTTTTTTTAAGTATAGGTCTTGAAAATTCACAAATCATTTCGGTTAACTCTTTCTTGCATTTTACACAACCCACACAACCGTTGATACATTCTTGTTTTCTTGTTTGAGCATCTTTATTGAAAATTTCATGAAAAGCAAAAACGACACATCCGTCCGGATGTCCGGGATCCGTTGCTTTTATCCTTAAAGGATCCGTATACATTGTTTTTACTTTTTTTGCTATATCTTCATCCGTTTCGGCCAACAAGATTGAATTACCGTAAGATTTTGACATTTTTCTTTTATCAAGGCCAGGAACTCTTGCTGTTTTTGTAAGAAGAGCCTGCGGTTCAACCAAAACATCTCCGTAAAAATTATTAAATCTTCTTGTTATTTCTCTTGAAAATTCGAGATGTGCAAGTTGGTCTTCTCCTACGGGAACTTCGTTGGCTTTATATAACAAAATGTCCGAAGCCATTAAAACGGGATATCCCAAAAAACCGTAATTGTTCAAATCTTTGTTTTGTATTTCTTTTAATTGTTCCTTATAAGTAGGACATCTTTGAAGCCATCCCAAAGGTGTAATCATGGATAAAATCAAAAACAGTTCGCTGTGTTGAGGAACTTCAGATTGTCTGAATATCACCGCTTTTTTCGGATCTATTCCGACACTCAACCAATCTATAACCATATCTATAACATTTTCTCTTATATTGCTTGTATCGGCATAATCACTTGTTAATGCATGCCAATCCGCAACCATAAAAAAACATTCGTGCGTATCCTGTATTGCCACATAATTTTTCAGTGCACCGAAATAATGTCCCAAATGTAATCTGCCGGTCGGTCTCATACCCGACAAAACTCTTTTTTTTGTCATTGTAATTTCCTTATTACATAGCTCCGCTGATCAACTTTATTAAAAAATTTGCCAACGGACCGATTATTTTCCACAAAACATTTGTTGCCAAAAGTAAAAGTATTATCCAAAAACCGTATCTTTCAATTTTGGCATATTTTTCCGCCAACTCTCTCGGTAACAAAAACAAAACCACCCTTGAACCGTCAAGAGGAGGAATAGGTATCAAATTAAATATCATCAAAACAATATTTATAACAACGAAATATTGCAATATTATATATAACGAAACCATTACCGAAACATCGGCAAAAAAGTTTCTTATAAAAAACATTATTACACCCGCAATAACGGCAAGTAAAAAATTCGCCGTAACGCCCGCCAAAGAAACAAGAATCATATCTCTTTTCGGATTTTTCAAGTTATACATATTTATCGGAACCGGTTTTGCCCAACCAAAAGCCGGAGCACCAACCATCAACAAAATCAAAGGAAGCAATATAGAACCGAAAATATCTATGTGATATATCGGATTTAAAGTCAGTCTTCCCATCAATTTTGCCGTAGAGTCCCCTCTTTTGTAGGCAACATAACCGTGCGCTACTTCGTGAACTATTACGGAAAACAATAATACAACTACTGATATAACATATTTCATTTTAATTTGATTTATCAATATAAAATTATCGTTCAATTGTATACTTTTTTATAGCTTGTTGTCAATAAAAACTAAATTAAATGATAAACGGGAAAAGTATTGAATATTAGGGAATTTGATAATTTGAAGATTTATGTTTTTTTGATATAATTTGAAATTACTATTTATATTTGTAGAGGCATATATGAAAAAAATAAAAATATTGGCGAGAGTATTGTTTTATACCTTATCGTTTTTAGCATTGCTTGTTGCCGCTTTACATTTTGCTCTTGTTTATATTGCACCGTCGGATTCGGTAAAACAAAAAATCATAAACACGGTTCACGATCAAATGGCGGCGGATATAAAAATAGGTTCTATATCTGCAAGTATTTTTGATTTCCATGTAAAAAATGTTGAACTTGATGTTAAAGAAAAAAATATAGCAAAAATAGATAATCTTTATATACACTTTTCTCTTTTAAAGCTGTTAAAAGGTCAACTTAAAGTTAACAGAATAACTCTTGAAAATATGGATATATTCGTAGTTAAAGATAAATCCGGAAAATTTAATTTTGATCCGATACTTCAATCACCGATGTTTCAATCCGATCCGGAAAAAGAGCCGGAAGAAGAAACAAAAAAAGATGAAGGAATTAATCCGTTGGATCTTTTATTGAACAGTACCCAGTTACATAACTGTAACATAACATATACGGATGAGCAAGCCGATATGACTGTTATTTTATCTAAAACTTCTTTCGATATTAAAAGCTTTAAATTCGATAATTCTTTCAAAATCGATTTGTTTACCGATGTTTATGCAAAAATTAACGACATGAAAATAAAGTCGTTAAAAGTTGCTTTAAGTGCCGTTGCAAATTTACATGAGGTGGATTTATCCAAAGCGGAAGTAAAAGTATTATCTCTTATTTTGAGATTGAAAGATACTGTGATAGTTACAAAAGGTGTTATTTCCGATTTCAATAATCCCAAAACAAATATAGTTGCAAAAGCATTGAAATTGTCTTCCAAAAATCTTTCTGAAATTGCCGAACTTCCCGACTTTGAAATACCTGAAATAACAATGCAAACAACAACAAATGTTAATTTGGATAAAAGTTCGGTAAACATTGAAAATTTCAACATAAATCTTTTGGATTCGAATATAACCGCAAAAGGAAATTTAAATTACGGCAAAAAAGATCTTGAGTATGATATAAATGTTATTATCAACTTAATACTTGAAAATTTTCATAAAGTAACAAAATTAATACATCCTTACAACCCTACCGGAAAAATAGAAGGAAACGTTAATGTAACAAACAAAGAATCTGTTTTATCCGGAGAATGTTTGCTGATCAATATATCGGCTTTTACTCCGCAACTTGGAGATTTTAGCGAAATAAATTCAAAAATTCAAATAAACACAATATCGGACATAAAAATTCCTTCTCTTACCGGTAAATTAAACAAATATCCGTTTAAAAGTTCCGCTTCTTATGTTATGGGTAAAGAAAAAGGCTCAATAACTGCAAATTTAACCGCGGATAGAGTTTACGGTAAAATGAGCAAAGAATACGAAAAAGAAGCAGACCAAAAAGCCGAACAGACCAAACAAGAAGCCGCTCAAGAACCTAAAAAAGAAGTACCCGCTAATAAACCCGCAGAAACAAAATCATCGATGACTCCTTTGGATATATTGGTAACGGCAAATATAAAAGATTTGGATGTTCCGTTTTTTATGGGCAAAAATATAAACTTTAAAATGGATATGCAAAAAGTAACCACGGACTTGAATGCGGTTGTAGGAACATTGGATTTGTCCACCGATAACGGAATTATAAAAGATATTTATAAATTAACCGAATCCAATGTCGTTATAAAAGGATTATTCCTGTCTTTAAAAATAGTGAGTGATGTTATAAATGCTCTAAACGTTTTGGATATTTTAAACACTTTGGGAAGTGCAATATTTTCTTCAAAAGACAAAAACGAAAATGAAACGGAAATGACGGAAGAACATGCTCAGGCGCAACAAACAAAAATAGACGGGAAAATAGATTTTGTTTCGTTTGTTACTTCACTTAAATTTGAAAACGGTAAAGGAACTTTTAACAAATGTTCGTTCGTTTCAAATCTTTTATCTTTTAAAGTCGGCGGAGAAATGGACTTTAAAGAAGACAAGCTGAAAATGACTGTTAATGCGGCTCCGGGAAAACATGAAGATGACGGTATAATGCCTTTAACAATGAAAATAGGCGGAACCATGGAAGAACCCAGCGGTTCATTAAGTTTATTGGGAAGTGTAACTAATTTAGTCGGTGATGCATTAACTAAAAATATTGTGTCCAGCACATTAAAATCGGGTTTCATAAAATTGTTGGGTTTAAAGAAACATGATGAAAACGGGAATGAAATAAAAGAAGAATCAACGGAAAACATGCCGGATACCGAAGTTAAGACTTCAACGGAAGTCAACAAAAATTAGTTAAGTATTTTATTTTTATTTTTACTTTTGTATAATCTATACCAAAAATACAAGAAAAAAAGGAGTAGAAAGTCATGAAAAAGTCAGTTGTTTTGTCGTTGTCGTTGTTGTTTTTATGTTTAGTTATGTTTGGTTGTGCGAAAGATCAAACTGTTGCAACAGTAAACGGTGTTGAATTATCAGCTGCGGATTTTAACAGAAATTTGGAAAGTTCCGTTAATCTTGTTAAAAGACAAAATCCTCAATTTTTGCAACAACCTTTTGCAAATGATATTTTAGGAAAACAAGTTCTTAACGATATGGTTGTCAGAGAATTGTTTATACAACAAGCTAAAAAGTCAAAAATAGAAGCTACAAAAGAAGAAATAGACAGTGTTATCGCAAGAATAAAGAACCAATTTAAAGTTAATTCCGACGGTAAAGAATTAACGCCGAAAGAACAGGAAAAAGCTTTCCAAAAAGCAACAAAAGGTACAAATTTAGAAGCTAATGTAGCTAACGACATTATAGCGGAAAAATACAGAAAAGCTCTTATTTCAACAAATTTAAAACCGGTAAATAAAGAAGATGTTAAAACTTTCTTCGAAAATGTATCTGCAGTTTATAAAAACGACACAAAGAAAATAGAAGAACTTAAAAAGCAAGGAAGATATGAAGAATCCGAAGCTGTAGCAAAACAGTTGGATGCGGCACTTGCTCCTAAAGCACAATTCGATTTAATATTGGTATATGCTGATAAAAAGATGGGTGATACGGAATTTGCTCAGAGAAAAAATATAGCTGATGCAATAAAAAAAGAAATCAATGACGGAGCAAACTTTGCAGAAGTTGCACAGAAATATGCTCAACAGGAAGGTTCAAAAATTTATTTTTCAAAGATGAATGTTTTTGAAGGTATGCAACCTGTAGAATTAACATCAAAAGCTTTTAAACTTGATAAAGGTGAAGTAAGTGATATTTTTGAAATATTTACCGACAGTGACAGACCCGGAGCAGCTCAGGGATTTTTTATTATGAATGTTGTTGAAAAAGCTCCTGCACAAAAATTTGCTTTTGAAACATTTGAAAAACAACTTGAAGATTATATAAATTCAAAAAGAGCTGAAAGTATTATCAAACAAGCAGCTCAATCATTGATAAAAGATGCAGATGTAAAAATTATTAAAACTTTTGAAATGGATAAAAAAGCTGAACAGGATTCAAAAAAAGAAGCAGCAAAATAATCGGTTAAGTTTACAATTTTATAATAAAAAACAGCCCGAACCTTTTAACGGTTCGGGTTGTTTTTTTGTCAAAGAACAAATTTATTTAGTTGCTTGCTGCAGCTGCCAATATAGCCAAACAAAGGCCTGTTCCTAAAACTGCTGCGGCAATATCGTTACCGCTGTTGTAGTTTGAATAATAAACAACTTTTTGAGGTTTTGGATGATGATGGTGGTGATGGTGACGATGATGTCTATGATGATCTTTTTCATAAACTTTTACCACTTTTACTTCCTTTTTATGAACTTTCTTGCTTTTGGGCGGTTGTGCTTTATGTCCTTTATGATTTACTTTTTGTACTACCTTTACTTTACCGTCATGTTTAACTCTGCCGCTTCCGCTTGCCGCAAAGCTTGAAGTTGTAAGTCCGAACATTAACATTAAACTTAATAAAATTTTTGTAAGTTTTCTCATTTTGGTCCCCCTTTTGCTACACTTTTTTTTGCTACACAATTAAGACATGCATCAAATAAAAAAAGTTACAGTATCTTTTTAAAGTGTTAAGGGAGCAAGAGTATAAGTTATTGCTTTTGATAAATCGGCAAGTGTTGTTTCTATCTGATAACCGATCTTTCCGGCACTGAAAATTATTATAGGATGATTTTGTGCGGAAATATCTATTACCGTCGTAAAAAATTTTTTCATTCCTAAAGGAGAGCATCCCCCGTGCACATATCCGGTTAAATTAAACAAATCTTTTTGTTTAAGCATTTCAACGGATTTTTCGCCTACCGCCGAAGCCGCTTTTTTCAAATCAAGTTCTTCCGCCACGGGAACCAAAAAAACATAATGATTCTTGGATTTTGCAACGGTTACGAGTGTTTTAAACACATATTCCGGATTTTGATTTAATGTTTGTGCAACTTCAATTCCGCTTATTGCTTTTGAACTGTCATAAGAATAAGTTTTATACTTAACATTATTTTTGTCTAAAATTCTCATTGCATTGGTTTTTATCATATCTGTATTATAACATAATCAAAATAAAAAAACAGGCATTGTTTCTTATAAAAACAATACCTGTTTATATGCTTTACGGTTAAAAACTATATAACCAATTTAACGATTGCCATTTCTGCGGCATCGCCTCTTCTTACACCTAACTTAAATATTTGAGTATATCCGCCGTTTCTTTCTTTGTATCTGGGAACTAAAACTTCAAATACTTTTTTAACAACTTCTTTATCCGTTATTTCGGAATGTAAAGCTTTCTTGGCATTCAAATCTGCTGCTTTTGCTTTTGTTATAAGCTTTTCAGCATATCTTACAACTTCTTTTGCTCTCGGAACGGTTGTTGTAACTTTTTCGTGCAAGAACAAAGATGTTGTCATATTTCTCATCATAGCTCTTTTATGTGATGGTGTAACTGCTAATTTTCTTGTGTTATGATTTTTTATCATTATAATTGCTCCTTCAAAGACAAGCCGATTGCTGCTAACTTTTCTTTAATTTCTTTTAATGAAGTTTTACCGAATTTATCAAACTCCATCAAATCAACTTCAGAATAAGAAATAAGCTGTCCTATTGTTTCTATTTCTGCATTTTTCAAACTGTTTGAAGCTCTTGTTGTTAAATCCAATATACTTATCGGTTGAGCTTTTAATTCTTCTGTTTTATTTTCTTGTTTAGCTTGTTCGGCAACTGCTGCATCTTGCTGTTCTTCATCTGCAACCGTAGCTTCACCGGTAAAAATAGTAAGAGTGTTTCTTAAAATTTTTGCTGATTCTATTAAAGCATCCTGAGGTGAAATTGAACCGTCGGTCCATATTTCCATAACGAGTCTGTCATAATTCAAATCTTGACCTACTCTGGTATTTTCAACTTGATAATTTACTTTTGTTATAGGTGAAAATAAAGCATCCATAACAATTGTATTTGCTGCATATTTATGTTCTTTTATAGATTCCGCTCTGACATATCCTCTGCCTTTGGAAACTTCCATTTCCATTTCCAAAGTTGTTCCTGCATCGATATTTGCGATTTCCTGTTCCGGATTCATAATTTCTACGGAAGCATTTTTTTCAATGTCCGCTGCAGTAACCTGACCGCCTTTATTTACTTTTAAATAAATTTTTTCAGGACCGTCGGAATTTAATTTTACTCTTATTTTCTTAAGGTTAAGAACTATTTGTAATGCATCTTCTCTAACACCTTTAAGAACCGCATACTCATGGTCTGCACCTTTTATGGTAACGGATGTTATAGCTGCACCTTCAATACTTGAAAGCAATATTCTTCTTAAAGAGTTACCGATTGTATTACCGTAACCTCTGTCAAAAGGTTGTGCAATAAATCTTCCAAATGTTTTTGTAGCTGTTTTTTCTTCCAACTGTAATTTCTTTAATTTTTCTAAATCTGGCATTTTCATGCTATATTACTCCATTTTAACCCACTTTTTTCAAGCGGTTATTTTTTATTTTGAATAGAATTCAACAATCAACTGACCATTTATAGGATGAGAAAAATCTTCCTTTAAAGGTTCGTTAACAACTTTTCCTTCAATAGCATTTTTATCAAATGTTAACCAACTTGGAACTGCTACCGGATTTTCCATAAGTTTCTTTAAATTAACATTATCTTTATAACTTGCTTTAACCGTTATAACATCATCTTTCTTAACTTGGTATCTTGGAACATCGATTTTCTTTCCGTTAACACAAATTAAACCGTGCATAACCATTTGTCTTGCATTCTTTCTTGAATAAGAAAGACCTAATTTATAAACAACATTATCGAGTCTCATTTCAAGAAGTTTCAACAATGTATCACTTGTAAGACCCGGCATCTTTTCTGCAACAATGAAATATCTCTTAAATTGTTGCTCGGTCAAACCGAATACTCTTCTTGCTTTCTGTTTTTCTCTCAAATGTTTTCCGTAATCCGAAATTTTACCTTTCTTTGCTCCGTGTTGTCCCGGTGCATTTTTACCTCTTTTTCTGTCTAATGCACACTTTGTAGAGCATCTTTCACCTTTTAAAAATAATTTTTCTCTTTCTGCCCTGCATTGTTTGCAGGCTGAACCAATATAACGAGCCATCTATTAAAATCCTCCGAATAATTTTTACCTTTTATATTTACAAAACTACTATACTCTTCTTGGTTTTGGAGGTCTGCACCCGTCGTGAGGAACAGGTGTAACATCCTTAATTGCCGATATCATAAGACCCGAAGATTGAAGTCCTCTGATTGCAGTTTCTCTTCCCGGCCCAGGACCGTTAACAAAAACTGAAACTTGTTTTACTCCGCAATCCATTGCTTTTTTACCTACTGCAGCCGCAGTCATTTGAGCCGCAAACGGAGTTCCTTTTTTTGCACCTTTAAAACCTGAACCGCCTGCTGATGCCCAAACTATTGTATTTCCTTTATCATCGGTAATACTAACGATGGTATTGTTAAATGTAGACTGAATATATGCTCTTGCCATTCCACCGGCAAATTTTATTTTTCTTTTTGATGAGCTAACTTTCTTTTCTGCCATTATCTTTAAGCCTCCAACTTATATTTGACACTATTTTTTATTTTTTTGCACCTTTAGCTTGTGCTGCTTTTCCTGCACCTGCACCTACAGTCTTTCTCTTTCCTCTTCTTGTTCTTGCATTTGTTTTACTTCTTTGTCCTCTAACAGGAAGATTTCTTTTATGTCTTGAACCTCTGTAACTTCCGATATCTATCAATCTCTTAATATTAGCTTGAATTTCTCTTCTCAAATCACCTTCAACTTTATATTCTTTTGTTATAAGGTTGTTGATTTGGCTGACTTCAGCTTCTGTAAGATCTTTTACTCTTTTTGCAGGATCAAGATTTAATTCTTTGATAATCGCATCTGAAAAAACAGGTCCGATACCATAAATATATCTCAATGCTATATCTAATCTTTTGTTTTTTGGTAAATCTACACCGGCAACTCTTGCCATTTGCTCCTCCGCTAAAAATGTTTATTTTATATTATTTGACTTTTTAATTCAACAATTGAAATTATCCCTGTCTTTGTTTATGTCTGGGATCTTCACAAACTACTCTTACAACACCTTTTCTTTTAATAACCTTACACTTTTGGCATATAGGTTTTACTGATGCTCTAACTTTCATTCTTATACTCCTATTTATCTCTATATGTGATCCTTCCTCTTGTTAAATCATAAGGAGAAAGTTCAACTTTTACTTTGTCACCCGGCAAAATTTTTATATAGTGCATTCTCATTTTGCCACAAATATGTGCCAAAATTACATGTCCGCCCTCTATTTCCACTTTAAACATTGCATTCGGCAACGATTCAAGTATTTTACCGGAAACTTCAATTTTTTCTTCTTTTGCCATTTTGCCTTCTCAACCAAACATAATAAAAAAATCAATGCAAAAGATACTCTTTTGCATAATAATTTTGTTATTATACAAAAAAAATAAATTTTTGCAAACTTTTTTTAACAAACCATTTTCTATTATAGTTTAGTTAAAATTTCACAACCTTGTTCATTTACTGCAACAGTATGTTCAAAATGAGCACACATACTGCCGTCTCTTGTTACTACGGTCCAATTGTTGGACAATACATCAACTTTATATGTTCCAACATTAACCATCGGCTCTATAGCAAAAACCATACCCGGTAAAAGTCTCGGACCTGTTCCTGGTTTTCCGTAGTTAGGAACACTCGGATCTTCATGCAGATGTCTGCCGACTCCGTGACCGCAATAATCACGAACTATTGAAAATCCAAACGGTTCAACATAACTTTGGACTGCGTAAGAAACATCTCCTACTCTGTTACCCGGTTTGACTTGTTCTATAGCCTTATATAATGAGTCTTCGGTAACTTGTAAAAGTTTCTGTGTTTGTTCATCTATTTTACCTACGGGATATGTATAAGCCGCATCTGAATAATATCCCTGATAGATACAACCGACATCTACAGTTACTATATCACCTGAAGAAAGTTCACGAGAGTCATTCGGTATCCCGTGAACAAGCTCATCATTAACAGAAACACATGCCGATCCGGGAAAACCACCGTATCCCAAAAAAGCAGGTTTCATTTTAAAAGAACTTATCATTCTGTATACTTCAACATCAATATCTTTTGTAGACATTCCCGGCTTTATAAAAGTTTTTAAGCTTTCTAAAATTTTTGCAGTTGCTTTACAAGCAACTCTCATTTTTTCCAATTCTTCTTTACTTTTTAATTCAATACCGCTGGCCAAGATATCCTTCTTATTTCACATTAGTATTAACAAATTTTTCAATTTGTTCAAAAACTTTATCCGGAGAAACGGCACCGTCTATTCTTGCAACAACACCGCTCTTATCATAATATTCCGCTAAAGGTTTTGTTTGTTTTTCGTAAACTTCCAATCTTTCCTTTATCGTATCCGGATTATCATCTTTTCTTTGCACAAGTTTTGCACCGCAAAAATCGCAAATTCCTTCCTGTTTTGGAGGTTTTAAATCTATATTAAAACTGCCTCCGCATGAAGGACAAACTCTTCTTCCCGCCAATCTTTTTATAACTTCTTCTTGTGCTATATCTATATAAAAAACTGCTGCTATTTTTCTATTTAATTGTTGTAAAAACTTATCAAGCTCCTGAGCTTGAAATATTGTTCTGGGAAAACCATCCAAAAGAAATCCGTTTTTACAATCGTCTTTTTGTAATCTTTTTACAACCATATCAACAATTACATTATCGGGAACCAACTGACCGGATGTAAGATATTTTGCAAACATAGGATCATCTTTTGCTTCTCTTATCATATCACCGGTTGAAAGATGAACAACACCAAATTTACTGCTTATCGTTTTTGCCTGTGTTCCTTTCCCTGCTCCCGGAGGTCCGAACAAAATAAAATTAAATTGTTTCATAAATCCTCTTAAAAATTTGTTTTACAAATTTCCCGTAATTTTATTTTATATTAAACCATCTTCCTTTAATTCTTCCTTCTTTCATGAAACCTTCATAATGTCTCATTATAAGGTGAGATTCTATCTGACCGATAGTATCCAAAGAAACACCTACAACGATAAGTAAAGATGTTCCTCCGAAGAAGAAAGGTGCAGACATCATTGTTCTTAAATAATCCGGCAAAACCGCTATACATGCCACGAACAATGCTCCGCCCAATGTAACTCTTTCCAAAACTTTTTGAATATATGTTGCAGTCGGTTCGCCCGGTCTTATTCCCGGAACAAATCCGCCGGATTTTTTCATATTCTCCGCCAAATCTTTCGGATTGAAAGAAATCGAGTTATAGAAATAGCAGAAAAATATTACAAGTCCCGCATATATCAAATTATAAATCCAAGAACTTCTGTTAAACCAATCCATTATGGTTTTTGATACCGGAATTCCCCATACCGTCCAATCCGGAGCAAATTGTGCAATTGTTAAAGGTGCAGACAATATTGATACTGCAAAGATAACTGCTATAACACCGGACTGATCAACTTTGATAGGCAAGAAAGATGTTTGACCGCCATACATTCTTCTGCCGACCATTCTTTTTGCATAGTTAATAGGAATTCTTCTCTGTGCTGTTTCCACCCAAACAACAAGTGTTAAAACAACTAATACCAATGCCAAAAGGAATATTGCCAAAAGCAATGAAAGTTCTTCCATTTGTATAAGTTTTACAACACCTAAACATGCGGACGGTAATCTTTCAACGATACCTGCAAAAATGATTAAAGAAATACCGTTACCGATACCTCTTTCAGTTACCTGCTCACCGAGCCACATTATAAGAACTGTTCCGGTTACAAGTGTAAATACCGTCATAACCATCCAAGACATTGTCGGATCCAATACTATAGGCATACCGCTGGGTGTAGGCATTCTCATTATAGCCATTGTAAGACCGAAAGACTGTATTGCACCGAGTATAAGTGTTCCGTATCTTGTAATTTGAGTAAGTTTTTTTCTTCCCTGTTCGCCTTCTTTTGCCAATCTGTCTAAATAAGGAATAACATGGGCACCCTGCATCAAGCTCATGATAATGGATGCGTTGATGTAAGGCATAATACCCATTGAAAAAACCGACATTCTGTTTAATGCTCCACCGGAGAACATATCCAAAAATCCGAGCAACCCGTTACTGTTTGCCTCAAACAAAGATCTTACGGCATCGGCATTAATTCCCGGAATAGGTACTGCCGCACCTATTCTGTAGGCCACGATTATCGCTAATGTGAACAAAACTTTACTTCTGAGTTGTGGTATTCTAAATATATCTGCAATTTTATTAAACATAATTATTCCCTATATATAAATTTAATTACTTTACTATTTCTGCCTTTCCGCCGGCTTTTTCAATTTTTTCTTTTGCTGTTTTTGAAAAAGAATCTGCTTTAACGACGAAATTTTTCTTCAAATCACCTTTTGCAAGGATCTTTACCAAACCGTCTTTTTTTATTATTCCTGCTTTTTTAAGAGATTCTTTTGTTATTTCCGAGCCTGCATCGAATTTTGATTCGATAGAACTTACATTAACTATTTCATATTCCTTACGGAACATTGCATGGCTGAAACCTCTTTTAGGAGTTCTTCTAACGATGGACATCTGTCCGCCTTCGAACCAAGACATTTTTCCGTCACCTGATCTTGCTTTTTGACCTTTGTGTCCTCTTGTAGAAGTTTTACCGTGACCGGAACTTTCTCCTCTACCAACTATTTTTTTTCTATGCTTTGCACCTGCTGCAGGTGCTAATGTGTTAAGACCTATCATATTTCTGCAACCTCTTTATTTCTTATTTTAGCAACATCTTCTTTTGTTCTTAAACCTTTCAATGCTTCTATTGTTGCATAAACAACATTAAATTTATTTGCTGTTCTCATGGATTTTGTAAGAATATCAGAAATTCCCACTGCTTCAAGAACGGCTCTTACAGGTCCGCCGGCAATAACACCGGTTCCCGGAACTGCAGGTTTCAACAAAACTTTTCCTGCACCTGAAACACCGATTATTTCATGCGGAATAGTTGTGTTTCTTAAAGAAACGGAGATCATATTTTTCTGAGCATAAGCACTGCCTTTTTTAATTGCAGCTTGAACTTCGTTTGCTTTACCGAGACCACAACCTATTTTACCTTTTCCGTCGCCAACAACTACCAAAGCATTAAAGGAAAATCTTTTTCCACCCTTAACAACTTTTGCAACTCTATTAACAGCTACCACGGTCTCAATTAAACCGCTTTCATTTTCATTTTCTTTTTTATTTACTTTATTATCAGCCAACTTATCCCCCTGTACAACAACAACCGATTATATAAATTTTTAGTTTAAATTAAAACTCAAGTCCGCCGGCTCTTGCTTCGTCGGCAAGTGCTTTAACTTTACCGGTATAAACTTTACCTGCTCTGTCGAAAACAACTTTTTTAATATTTTTTTCAACAGCTTTTTTAGCGATTAATTTTCCTACCGCTTTTGCTGCTTCAACGGTATCTGTAGACTTCATTGTACCTTTTATCTCTGCAGATAAAGTTGATGCTGCTGCTAAAGTAAAACCTTTAGAATCATCTATTACCTGTGCATAAATATGTTTATGTCCACATTTAATATTGAGTCTCGGTCTTTCCGCTGTTCCTTCTATTTTACTTCTTATTCTTTTCTTACGAAAACCTAATCTTATTTTTGAACTTTTCATTTACAACCCTCTATTTATTTATCAGATTATTTCTTAGAACCTGCTGCTGCTTTACCTGCTTTTCTAATAATCTTTTCACCTGCATATTTTATTCCGAAACCTTTATACGGTTCAGGCGGTTTTACGGCTCTTACTTGTGCAGCAAAAGCACCTACTTTTTGTTTATCCGCACCGGTAATTGTTAATGTAGGAATTTTGTCTTGTGTCATACCGGTAACAACTTTTATTCCTTCGGGAATATCCAAAGTTACGGTATGAGAATAACCAACTGTTAAAGTGATTTGTTTTCCGCTCATAACAGCTTTAAAACCTAAACCGTCAAGTTCAAGTTCTTTTTTGTATCCGTTTGTTACACCTTCAATCATATTGCAAACAAGACCTCTCATAAGACCTTGCATAACATTTGCTTCTTTTGATTCTGTTTTTTGTTCCAATGTAACAGTTGAATTTTCAATTTTTACATTTATTCTCTCGTCTATTAATTGAGAGAGTTTTCCATTTGCACCCGAAACTTCCAAAATTCCGTTTTTGAATTCTGCTTTTACTTTTTCAGGTATTGTTATTGGTTTCTTTCCTAAGCGACTCATTTCAAAACCTCATATTTAAATTTTACCAAACATATCCTATTACTTCGCCACCGACATTGGCTTGTTTTGCTTTTTTACTCGACATCATTCCTTTTGATGTAGAAACTATTGCTACACCGAAACTGCCGAGAACATTTTTCAATTCTTCAGCTCTTTTAAAAATTCTCAAGCTTGGTTTTGAGCTTCTTTTTATTCCCTGAAGAACTGCCTTACCGTTTGCATCATACTTTAAATAAACTCTTAAAACACCTTGTTTCTGATCTTCAATATGTTTATAATTTGCAATATATCCTTCTTCTTTCAAAACTCTTGCTATTTCGGTTTTTACTTTTGAAGACGGAATATCAACTTTTTCATGAAGTTTTGCATTCGCATTGCGAATCCTTACAAACATGTCTGATATAGGATCTGTAATCATTACACCTAACCTCTTTTTAATTTTAAATTACTTCTTTTTTTAATTACCAACTTGACTTTGAAACACCCGGTATTTCACCGTTGTGCGCAAGCTTACGAAAGCATATTCTGCATAAACCGAAATCTCTGTAGTAGCCTCTAGGTCTTCCGCACAGGCGACATCTATTCCTGAACCTAGTTGCAAACTTTTGAGGTTTGCGCATTTTTGCTTCTGCTGATGTTGTTGCCATAAAAAGCCTCTATTTTTTAAAATTTATATACATTGTTTACTACAATGCCCGTCAATAAATACTATTTTCTTTTCTTAAATGGCATACCCAAGAATTCCAACAATGCTTTTGCATGCTCATCTTTCTTTGCCGTCGTTACGATCGTTATATTCATTCCTCTTGCTTTATCGGATTTTTCTACATTGATTTCAGGAAAAATATATTGTTCCGTAAGACCGATATTAAAGTTTCCTCTGCCGTCGAATTTATTAGGTTCAACACCTCTGAAATCTCTGATTCTCGGCATTGCAATGTTCATGAGTCTGTCTAAAAACTCAAACATCATTGCTCCTCTTAAAGTAACTTTAACACCTATCGGCATTCCTTCTCTGATTTTAAAGTTTGAAACAGATGCTTTTGCTCTGCAGGTAACAGGTTTTTGACCGGTTATTGCTGCAAGTTCTGCCGAAGCTGTTTCCAAAACTTTTACATTTTCTTTTGCTTCCGAAAGTCCGATATTTATAACAACTTTTGAAAGTTTCGGAACTTCATTTGCATTTTTAAAACCGAACTCTTTTTCCAAAGCCGGTATTACATTTTTTACATACAATTCTTTTAATCTAGGAACTTGATTCATATTTATCTTCCCTTATAACTAAACTATAATTTCTCCGCATTTTCTGCAAACTCTAACTTTCTTTCCGTCTGACAATTTGTCAAATTTAGGTCTGTTAGGTTTATTACATTTCGGACATACCAACATAACATTTGAGATTGAAATAGGTGATTCTTTTTCTTTTATACCACCCGGGTCTCTCTGTGTAGGTTTTGTATGTCTTTTAACAAAGTTAACTTTAGCGACGATAACTTTACCGGTTTCTTCGAAAACCTTTAAAACTTCGCCCTCTTTACCTTTGTCTTTTCCTGCTAAAACTACAACTTTATCTTTTTTCTTAATGTTAAGCATATTTCTATCCCATTAAACTTAATTATATTACTTCCGGTGCAAGAGAAATAATTTTAAGATAATTTGCTTCTCTTAACTCTCTTGCTATAGGACCGAAAATACGAGTTCCTTTCGGTTCCCCTTCATCGTTGATGATTACAGCCGCATTATCATCAAATCTGATATATGTGCCGTCTTCTCTGCGATATTCTTTGGCTGTTCTTACTATAACAACTTTAACAACATCACCTTTTTTAATGTTGCCGTGAGGTATAGCATCTTGAACCGAAGCCATTATAACATCACCGAGACCGGCATATCTTCTTTTCAAACCTTTCATAACTCTGAAGCATCTTACTTTTTTTGCTCCTGAATTATCTGCTACATTTAAAATTGTTCTTTCTTGAATCATTGTCTTTTTCCTTATGCTTTGTTTACAACTGCTGTCAAAATCCATCTTTTGGTTTTTGACATAGGTCTTGATTCCATTATAGAAACTAAATCACCCATTTTAGATTCATTCTTTTCGTCATGAACAGAAAATTTAGATTTTACTCTTATTATTCTGCCATACAATGGATGTTTAATTGTTCTTTCAACAGCTACAACTCTTGTTTTAGAAGATTTGTCGCTAACTACTATTCCTTGCATTACTTTTCTTTTTCCTCTAGCTTCCATTGTTCCTTCCTATTGGGAATTAGTTTCCCTTTTTTTGCTCAGCAAGAAGAGTTTTTATTCTTGCTATTGTTCTTCTCATCTCTCTTATTTCGAGAGGATTTTTTACCGGTGCCGTTGAGTTTCTAAACTTTAACTTGTAGTATTTATCTTCTAATTCAACAAGTTTAGCATTCAATTCAACCGATGACATACTTTTTATTTCTTGCCAATTTTTCTGTTTCATCTTTCTCTTCCGTTATTATATTTCTTGTCTTACTAAAATTTTGCAATGTATCGGAAGTTTATCTGAAGCAAGTTTCAATGCTGCTCTTGCGTCTGCTTCAGGAATACCTTCCATTTCAAACATTACTCTGCCGGGTCTAACTACGGCTACCCAAAATGCTGGATCTCCTTTTCCTTTACCCATTCTGGTTTCTGCAGGTTTCTTCGTAATAGCTTTATCCGGGAATACTCTTATCCAGATTTTTCCGCCTTTTTTTGTGTATTTTGTCAAAGCTATACGAGCTGCTTCGATTTGGTTACTGTTTAACCAAACCGGCTCAAGAGCTTGAAGTCCGAAAGTACCAAAAGAAAGAGTTGTTCCGCCTTTTGCATACCCTTTCATTCTTCCTCTTTGAGTCTTTCTGTATTTTACTCTCTTTGGCATCAACATATATTTTGTCCTTCCTTACTTATTATCGTGAGCAACCTGAGTTGCATCTACTTCATTAACATTTTCAACAAGTTTAGCTTCTTCTAAAAGCTCTTTTGCTGTTTTTTGAAAATGTTCTTTTTTGAATATCCATACTTTTATTCCGATTTTTCCCATTGTTGTATTTGCTTCGGAAAAACCGTAATCAATTTCTGCTCTGAATGTTTGAAGAGGAACTCTTCCTTCTTTCAACCATTCTGTTCTGGCGATTTCGGCTCCGCCTAATCTACCGGAACACATAACTTTTATACCTTGAGCACCTGCTGCCATTGCTTTTTCAATAACTTTCTTCATTGCTCTTCTGAAAGCAACTTGTTTTTCCAATTGATAAGCAATACCATCAGCGGCAAGCTGAGCATCGATTTCAGCTCTCTTAATTTCCATAACATTAACGAAAGCTTTTCTTCCTGTCATTTGCTCAACTTCCATTCTAATGTTTTCTATACCCTGACCGCCTTTACCGATAACGATACCGGGTCTTGAAGTATAGATGTTTACTCTAATATATTTTCCTGCTCTTTCAAGTCCGATTTTTGAAACTGAAGCCATTTTCAATTTTTCTTTCAAATAAGCTCTTATTCTAAAATCTTCTTCTATAAAGTCAGGCATTTCTTTTAGGTTAAACCATTTAGAATCCCAATCCTTAATGTAACCGACTCTAACGCTCTTAGGATGAATTTTATGACCCATATTTCCTTACCTTTTACTAAATTTTCTATTTTTCAGCAGTTTCTTTTTTTTCTGCTTTTTTTGCTGTTTTTTTAACAGCTGTCTTTCTTGCTTTTTTTGCAGGAGCTTTTTCTTCTGCTGCTGCTGCGTCTGCAGGAGCTACAGGAGCTTTAACTGCTGCTTTTTTCTTTCTTTTTGCCGGAACAACACCTTCATCTGTAACAATTATTGTCAAGTGAGATGTTTTTCTCTTGTAACCTAAACCTCTGCCCATAGGACCGGGTCTCATTCTTTTCAATGTAGGACCTTGACCTACCCAAGCTTCTTTAATCTTGATGCTAGAAAGGTCTTTAAGTTTGCCTGCATTTGCTACTGCACTTTTCAAAACTTTTTCTACAAGTTCAGTTGCATTTTTAGGTAAGAAAGAAAGAATTTCAAATGCTTTATCAACTCTTTGATTTCTTATAACAGTCAAAACCTGATTAACTTTTCTAGGAGCATATCTTACAAATCTTGCTATTGCTCTTGCTTCCATCTTTTTCGTCCTTTGCCTTTTTTTATTCGTCTCTATTTTTCAAATCTCATCATTATGTTAATGATGTTTCCTGCTTTGTCATTCCACCGTGACCTTTAAATATTCTGGTAGGTGCGAATTCACCAAGCTTGTGTCCAACCATTTGTTCCGATATAAATACCGGAAGAAATTTTTTACCGTTATGTATAGCTAATGTATGTCCTACAAAATCCGGTGTAATAACCGATGCTCTTGCCCAAGTTTTTATAATCTTTTTCTCGCCGGACTCATTTAACTTTTGCATTTTCTTTAAAAGTTTCGCATCTACATAAGGTCCTTTTTTAATTGACCTACTCATCTGTTAAACTCCTGTTGCTAAAATTACTTAGCTTTGTTTCTGTGACTTACAATCATCCAATCCCAAACTTTTCTTGGTCTTGTTTTGAAACCCTTTGCTGGTTGATTCCATGGACTACGAGGTTGATTGTTGCCTTTTGATCTACCTCTACCACCTCCGTGCGGATGGTCAACTGAGTTCATGGCAGTACCGCGGACATGAGGTTTCTTACCGAAGTGGCGATGTCTTCCAGCTGAACCTATTGACATGTTTTCATGTTCAACATTTCCAACTTGTCCCACTGTTGCATAACACCTAACTAGAACTAGTCTTATTTCTCCGGAAGGCATTCTTACGTGAGCATATTCGTCTTCTTTTGCGAGTAACTGCGCAGAAGAACCAGCAGTTCTTACCAACTGTGCTCCTTTACCCGGAACTAATTCCAAATTATGGATAAACGTACCTACAGGCATAGCGGAAAGAGGAAGTGCATTACCTTCTTTTATCTCGGCATTCGGACCGGACATTACAACATCCCCAACCTTCAAACCTTTAGGTTGTATTATGTATCTTTTTTCTCCGTCTTCATATTGAACTAAAGCGATTCTGCTTGATCTGTTAGGATCGTATTCAATTGAAATGACTTTTGCTGGCATATTGATTTTATCTCTTTTAAAATCAATAATTCTGTAGTATCTCTTGTGTTCTCCGCCTCTGAATCTTACCATTACCTGACCGGTATTATTTCTGCCGCCGGTCTTTTTAGCGGGAACGATCAAAGACTTTTCGGGTTTCTTTGCTGTTATTTCCGAAAAATCTTCTACCGTAATAAATCTTCTTACGGGTGTGTACGGCTTAAATGTTTTGATTGCCATCTTTTTTTCCTTTTTTTCGGGCGGAAAAGCTATTCAATACCGAATGTTCATTCTTATCTGAATTAGCTCTCTCTTTATTACCTGCTTAGACTTCTATCTTTTACAATATAACTTCTAAGAGATGACCCATATTTTTTTTGCTTAACTAAATTAAGCTTCTTCTATTGTTATTTCCTGACCTTCTTTAAGCTTTACTATAGCTTTTTTCCAGTCACTTTTTGTACCTTCGTGCATACCCATTCTTTTTGTTTTACCGTTAAAAATTGCGGTATGAACACTAACTACATTTACACCAAACATTTCTTCTACTGCTTGTTTGATTTGATATTTGTTAGCATCTTTATCAACTACGAAAGTATATTTTCCTTCTTTTTCTTTTGCAACAGCTGCTTTTTCTGTTACAAGAGGTTTCTTAATAATGTTTCTTATATCCATTTTACTCTCTCTTATGCTTGCTTTTCTTTTATGCTATCAATTGCTTCAGGTGTTGTAACGATTTTATCTGCCCACATAACTTGATAAGCATTCAAATTTGCAATTTGTTCTACAACAACATCTTTTATATTTTTTGCTGCTGTTTTAACAACATCATCTTTCTTTGAAAGTGCGATAATAACTTTCTTTCCGTCAACTTTCAAATTCTTTAAGAATGTTGCTACATTCTTTGTTTTAGCTTCTTCAAATTTTATCAAATCAACCAAAACCAAATTGTTTTCTTGTGCTAAGTTAGCAAATGCCATACTTAATGCAAGTTTTCTTTTTTGTTTAGGCATCTTCTGATAATAATCTCTCGGTTGAGGACCAAATACGATACCACCTTTTCTCCAAAGAGGTGAATTTCTTTGTCCTGCTCTTGCATTACCTGTACCTTTCTGCTTCCAAGGTTTTGCACCTGAGAAAGAAACTTCTCCTCTGGTCTTGGTAGCATGTGTTCCGGATCTCAAGTTTGCAAGATAACCTGTTGTAATTTCATGAAGAAGAGCTGTTTTAACTTCTGTATTAAAATATTCCGGAAGTTCATATCTTCCTTTTTCTTTACCTTCAACGGTATAAACTATTGTATCCATTATCTTTTTGTCCTATTTACTAATTTTTATTTTTTCTTTGCTGCTTTCTTTTCTTCTACTTTAACAACAGGTACTCTCTTTACTGTATTATTTACAATAAGAGTTCCTGTTTTAACGGAAGGAACTGCTCCTCTTACAAGAAGAACATTTTTTTCCGCATCAACACTTACAACAAGCAATTTTTGTATTGTAACATATTCTTGACCCATATGTCCAGACATTCTCATGCCTTTGAACAATTTTTGAGGGCCTTGTCCGCCTGATGAACCTCTTGCTCTCATTCTGTCAGATTGACCTCTTGTTCTCGGTTGCATTCCAAAATTGTGTCTTTTTATAACACCGGCAAAACCTTTACCTTTTGAAATACCGCTAACATCAACATAGTCTCCTGCTTTAAAAATATCAGCTTTTATTTCTTGACCTACTGTATATCCGGAAACATCATCAGTTCTGAACTCTCTCAAGATTTTTTTAGGAGCTATATTATTTTTCTTTAAATGCCCTAATTGAGCTTTTGTAAGTTTCTTTTCTGCAACATCTTTGAAACCTAACTGAACGGCATTATAACCGTCATTTTCAACAGTTTTAATAGCAGTAACTACACATGGTCCTGCTTCTATAACTGTTACCGGCACAAGTTTGCCTTTTTCATCAAAAACCTGTGTCATACCTATCTTTGAACCTATAATTGACTTTAACATATTTTCTCTCTACTTTAATTTAATTTGATGTATGGATGCAGGAAGTAAGAATGTACGGAAACTAACGACTTTAACATCGTTTGTTGTTATACCTCTATACTTCTTTACCTCCATCCCCCGCAATTTTGCTTTCGCAAAATTACATCTTTATTTCAATATCTACTCCGGCAGGAAGATCTAATTTCATTAATTCTTCTACCGTATTTCCTGAAGGTTCACAGATATCAACCAATCTCTTGTGAACTCTCATTTCAAACTGTTCTCTCGATTTTTTATCGGTATGAACCGATCTGTTAACCGTATATTTCTTTACATTTGTAGGAAGAAGCATAGGGCCTGTTATTGTTGCACCTGTTCTTCTTGCTGTTTCTACAATTTTCTTTAAAGAATCGTCTAACATCTTACAATCGTAAGAACGAAGTTTTATTCTTATTCTATCTGTTTTATTTACTGCTACTTTTTCGTTTGACATATTATTTTTCCTGTATTTTAATTATTCAATAATCTTAGTAACAACACCGGATCCAACTGTTCTTCCGCCTTCTCTGATTGCAAATCTTAATTGCTCATCCATTGCTACCGGCATTATCAATTCTACATCCATCTCTACATTATCTCCAGGCATTACCATTTCGGTTCCTGCTGGTAAATGTGCTACTCCGGTTACATCGGTAGTTCTAAAATAGAACTGCGGTCTGTATCCGTTAAAGAACGGTGTATGTCTTCCACCTTCTTCTTTCTTCAATATGTATACTTGTCCTTTGAATTTTTTGTGCGGGTGTATTGTTCCGGGAGCTGCTAATACTTGTCCTCTTTCTACCTGGTTCTTTTCTATACCTCTTAACAATACTCCGATGTTATCTCCTGCTTGTGCTTCATCGAGGAGTTTTCTGAACATTTCGATTCCCGTTGCTACCGTCTTTTGGGTATCCTTTATTCCTACGATTTCCAATGCATCTCCAACTTTTACTCTTCCTTTTTCTACTCTTCCTGTTGCTACTGTTCCTCTTCCCGTGATTGAGAATACATCTTCTACGCTCATCAAGAAAGGTTTATCTATATCTCTTTCTGGCAACTTAATATCTCTATCTATTGCATCCATCAATGCCATTATTGAATCGATACCTTCTTTATCGCCCTGCAATGCTTTCAATGCACTTCCTCTGATGATGGTTGTGTTGTCTCCGTCAAATCCGTACTTGGTCAACAATTCTCTTACTTCCATTTCTACCAAGTCCAACAATTCTTTATCTTCTACTGCATCGCATTTGTTCAAAAATACTACTATGTTCGGAACGTTTACTTGTCTTGCCAACAAGATGTGCTCTCTGGTCTGTGGCATCGGTCCGTCCAATGCACTTACTACCAAGATTGCTCCATCCATCTGGGCTGCTCCGGTGATCATGTTCTTAACATAATCTGCGTGTCCCGGACAATCGATATGTGCATAGTGTCTGTTCTTTGTTGAATATTCTACATGGCTTACTGCAATTGTTACGATCTTTGTATCGTCTCTTCTTCCTTGTGATTCTGATGCTTTTGCTACTGTATCATAAGGTATATATTCTGCCAACCCTTGATCTCCCAATACCTTCGTTATTGCTGCTGTCAAGGTTGTTTTACCATGGTCAACATGTCCGATTGTTCCTACATTTACATGTGGCTTTGATCTGTCAAATTTTTCTTTTGCCATTGTTCTTTCTCCTGTTTTATTTTAAAAACTTCTTTTTTTTATACTCTATGCTCAAAAACTACCGTCCGGTAATTTTTATGCTTTTTTCTCTAAAATTTTATCTGCAATTTGTTTTGGAACTTCTTCATAGTGTGAAGGTTCCATACTATAGTTTCCTCTACCTTGTGTTAACGATCTCAATGTTGTTGAATAACCGAACATTTCAGACAAAGGAACATTTGCTTTAATATGTTCTATTTTGTTTACCGGTTCCATACTCATAATTTTTCCTCTTCTTGAGTTCAAATCACCGATAACATCACCCATATATTCTTCCGGAACCATAACTTCTGTTTTCATTATAGGTTCAAGAATTACGGGATTTGCTTTTTTGCAAGCATCTTTGAAAGCCATAGAACCGGCAATCTTAAATGCCATTTCGGATGAGTCCACTTCGTGGAAAGAACCGTCGGTTAAAGTAACTCTAACATCTACAACAGGATATCCTGCCAAAACACCGGATGTTAAAGCTTCTCTTATACCTTTTTCAACTGCCGGTATATATTCTCTCGGAATAACACCGCCGACAATTTTGTTAACAAACTCAAAACCTTTCGCAGGAGGTAACGGTTCCAATGTTATAATAACATGTCCGTACTGACCTCTACCACCGGTCTGTCTGATGTATTTGGATTCTGCATCAGCTGATTTCTTAACAGTTTCTCTGTAAGCAACCTGTGGCTTACCTACATTAGCTTGAACATTAAATTCTCTTCTCATTCTGTCAACCAAAACATCCAAGTGAAGTTCACCCATACCTGAAATAATTGTTTGGTTTGTTTCTTCATCGCTTCTAACCGTAAATGTAGGATCTTCTTCTGCAAGTCTTGATAAAGCATTTGCCAACTTTTCTTCATCTGCTTTAGATTTAGGTTCGATTGCAACGGAAATAACCGGTTCCGGGAATTCCATAGATTCCAAGATAACAGGTTTTGCTTCATCACAAAGTGTATCACCTGTTCCGGTATTTTTCAAACCAACTACTGCTGCAATATCACCTGCTCTAACTTCTTTAATTTCTTCTCTGTTGTTTGAATGCATTCTTACGATACGAGAAATTCTTTCCTTGCTGTTTTTGCCGGGATTGAATACATAAGAACCGCTTTGCAAAGTTCCAGAGTAAACTCTAATATAGGTGAGCTTTCCTATAAAAGGGTCTGCTTGTATCTTAAAGGCCAAAGCTGCGAAAGGAGCATTATCGTCAGCCGGTCTTGAAGTTTCTTCATTTGTATTTGCATCTACGCAATGCATATCTTTTCTGTCTAAAGGTGACGGTAAGTAATCACAAACTGCATCCAACATAGGTTGTACACCTTTATTTTTGAATGATGTCCCGCAGAAAACCGGGATTAATTTTATTTGAAGGGTTGCATTTCTTATTGCTTGTTTTATTTGTGCTACGGTAGGTTCTGTTCCTTCCATGAAACAATTCATAACATCATCACTGTAATCTGCAATAAGTTCAATTAAGTTTGCTCTTAATTCTTTTGCTTTTTCTGCAAATTCCGCAGGAATTTCGGTTACATCAAATTTTGCGCCCAACTCTTCACCTTTCCATATAATAGCTTTCATTTCAACCAAATCTATAACACCTTTAAAATCCGCTTCCGCACCGATAGGAATTTGCATTGTAAGAGGAGTTGCACCTAATTTTTCTCTTATTTGATCTATAACCATGAAATAGTCTGCACCGATTTTATCCATTTTGTTTGAAAAAACGATTCTCGGTACATTATATTTATCTGCTTGTCTCCAAACTGTTTCAGATTGCGGTTCAACTCCGTTTCCGGAATCGAATACAACAACTGCACCGTCGAGAACTCTTAAAGATCTTTCAACTTCAGCCGTAAAATCAACGTGTCCCGGGGTATCTATAATGTTAAACTGCATATCTCTCCATTTGCAATATGTTGCAGCTGAAGTAATAGTAATACCTCTTTCTCTTTCCTGTTCCATCCAGTCCATTGTTGCAGCACCTTCATGAACTTCACCTATTTTGTGAGTTCTTCCGGTATAATAAAGAATTCTTTCGGTTGTTGTAGTTTTACCTGCATCGATATGAGCTGCAATACCAAAATTTCTAATTTTGTCTAATGAAAATTCTCTACCCATTTTATTCCCTTGCCTTTTTATTTTACATAAATATTTTCTTGTTTTTTTATAATAACAAAAATACGCCGTATATAACATTATTTATGTTATATATGCACGATAAAATACATATTTTCTTACAAAAAAAACTTATGTAAGTTCTTGCATTATAACTAAAATTTATTTTAAAGTCAATAGTATTTTTAATTTTTTAAAGATTGGAAAAACGGAAGGTTGGTTACTGTAAATGTATTATAATTATATGTATTCCAACAGTTTCTTACAATCCAAACAACCTTTTCTTATAACAACATACGGAAACTTTACCATATCTATAACAGTTGATTCGAACGAAAACTCACATTTGCCGCCGTCAACTATCAAATCTATTTTCCCGGCAAAATAATCTATTGCGGTTTTTGCCGATTTTGCACTGTCCTTACCGGAAATGTTTGCGGATGTAGTCATTAAAGGAACATCGTACTTTGCCATAATATCCAAAAGTATTTTACAGTTCGGTATTCTTACCCCCAAATTGTCCCTGCCGCCGATTAACATTTTGCCAAGTTCGGTTGTAGGCAATATTAACGTTAACTGTCCCGGCCAAAACTCCATAACGATTTTGTCTATACCTTTGGGGAATATAACAAACTTTTTCAATGTTTCTATGTTATCCGACATTAATATCAAAGGTTTTCTTGCTGCCCTGTGTTTAAGTTTGTATATTTGTTTTTGACCTTCAAAGTTAAAAACACTTGTCATTAATCCGTAAACGGTATCAGTAGGCAAAACAACTATTCCTTTATTTTTCAATATATTATTTGTTGTTTCTATAACAAGTTCGTTACTTTCTTTTTTCGTACTGAGTATTTTAGTTTCCATTTTATATACTTTATTCTATATTAAGATTTTCCTGTTCAGAAGAAACTTCTTTTGCTACAACTTCATCCTTTTTAGCATTACTTTTTTTAGTTTTATATTTTGAAAGTTCCGCGTTTATTGAACCTACGGGAATCTTGGATTTCATTTTTACCGGCATTTTCCTGTCATCATCCGTAACCCAAACTTTAAGAGCGCCTTTAGCTTTAAAAATTCCGGCATCTTCCCTTAAGAAAGGCTGCAATATTAAACAATCGAAAGTTCCGGCATCAACTTTAACCTTTTCTCTGCCTATAACTTTAGTTTTTAAAGGCCATGTATCATCTCCGGAATGGGCTTCAAAAACATATTCTTTGCCTACTTCCAAATCCAATGTTCTCATAAAATATAAAGAAGATATAACATCCTGAACCCATTGAACCGTATCTCCGTATTTCATTGTTCCGTCATCGTTTCTTGCAAACCTTTTACTGTCATGATTAAAATCAAGTTGTTCGAATTTTTTCCAACCGCCTTCGGAAATATTTGTAAGATATCTTAAAGAACAAAAACTTTCGGCATCTATCCAAGATTGGTTGGTATCTCTTACTTTAAAGAAACTGTCAAAAAACGGAGCGGATTTCGCTTCCGAATATATGTGGTATGCCGTTCTTCCGTTTATATCTTCAAAACCTTTTATTTCAAGTGTTCCTTTACCCACTTTAACGAATTTCCAATAAACATCGAAAACCAAATCTTCCTGTTCAGGTAAAGTTCCTTTCATTTGTCTCCATTGAAAATCGGGAGAATATTTAAAAAATTCTTTTGTTGCGGATACATTTTTATCATTTTGAGCATAAACAGGTAATGTTATAAGTGCTGCCATTATTAAAATTTTAATTTTTCTTATAATCATTTTTTATAACCCCCACTGTTTGACTTAAGTTTCTGACTACGGCTAACGGTTTTTGCTTTTCGTCTTTCACTTTAAGAAATTGTTTTTTGCCGTGTCCCGTAAGAACCAATATTCCTTTTCCTCCGAAATTGTAACCGAAAATATAATCTCTCACACTGTCACCTATCATATAAGATTTTTTAAGATCTATGTTCAGCTCTTTTGCCGCCTTTAACGCCATACCTGTTTTCGGTTTCCTGCAATCGCAGTTATCATCGGGACCGTGCGGACAATAATACATTCCGTCAATTTTCACATTTAACTTTTTCAGCATCTCTGTTAATTTAGAATTGATTTGTTTCAATTTTGTTACAGTAAAATATTTTCTTGCAATGCCGGACTGATTTGTTACTATAACAAGTTTGAACCCCATTTCTTTAAATTTCAGTAAAGGTTTTTCTATGTTTTTATATAACTTTAACTGACTTTCGTCACTTAAATAATTTTTATCGTAATTTATTGTTCCGTCTCTGTCCAAAAATATTGCCGGAGATAACTTTTTTTTGTTTGCCATTATTTTATTCCCAATAAAGATTTTATTTCTTTTTCAAACTTTTCTTTCCCGCTGTCAAAAGATACGGATATATTAAATATGTATATTTTTTTCTTTATTTCATCACTTACAACTTCATTTATTTTTACCGCATCTTTTGCTGTTGTTATAATATTATCTTTTTCCCCGAAACTCTTTACAATGTCCGTTATGTCTTTTTGTTGATACTTGTGATGATCTTTAAAAACAATTTCTTTTTTTATGTTCAACCCCAAATTTTTTAACATACTTATGAAATTTTTCGGAGAACCTATTGCACAAACAACAACGAAAGAATTTTCTTTTTTGAATTCTTCAAAATGTTCAACTTTAATTTTATCGTATAAATTTATAACCTCATAATTTTTACAGGAAGTTTCACCGGATTCTTGTTTTGTTATTTTGAAAATTTCTTTTTTTATATCGTTTATTTTTTCTTTATTTCCCAAATTGCAATTTGTTAAGAATATAAGTTTTGCTCTTTTAAGTGCGGATTTTTTTTCTCTTAAAATTCCGGAAGGAATTGTCATTCCGTTACCGAACGGATTTAAAGCGTTTATACATACTATATCCAAATCTCTTTGCAGTTTCCAATGTTGGAACCCGTCATCCAAAATAAAAACATCGGGATCAAATTGTTTTGCCAAATTTGCACTTTTAATTCTGTTTGAGCCCACTATTATCGGACAATTTATCTGATGAGCCATCATATACGGTTCATCACCTGATGCGAAGATATCGGACAATATTTTTTCTTTATCTCTTACTATAACATTTTTATTTTTACTGCTTTTTCTTGCATAACCTCTTGATAATATTACGGGAGTTTTTCCCAAACTTAAAATATATTTTGCAACTTCCGCGGTGACGGGAGTTTTCCCGCTGCCGCCCCATGTAATATTACCTACACTTATGACCGGCTTATATAACTTTTTTGATTTTGTTAATAATCTGTTTAGTTCGGATAACAAATAATAAATAATCGTGAACGGATATAACAAATATTTAATCATTGTAATATACTCTCATAAATATTTGTAAGGTTTTCAACAAATTTCTCTTTGGAAAAATTTTCTTCAACAAACTTGTGACCTGCTTCAGCCATATCTTGTGCCAATTGTTTATTATTCATTATTTTTTTAATTGCATCTATCAACATGTCGGTGTTTCTCGGTTCTATAAGTATTCCTGTTTTACCGTCCACAACAGTTTCCGGAATACCTCCTATTGTAGTTGTTATTACCGGAATTTGTTTGAATTGAGCTTCAAGATTAACATTTCCGAACCCTTCCGTATCGCAAGACAACAAACAAAAAATATTCATTACCTGCAAAAATTTAGGAACATCCGCCTGATATCCCGTAAAAAAAACAATATCATCCACGGCTAAACTCTTTGCATATTCTTCCTGCAATTTTTTTCCGGCACCGTCGCCTACAATCAACCCTGCTATATCCGGATACTCCTTTCTGAGTTTTGAAATTGCTTCTATAAGGTATTGTTGACCTTTTCCTTCCAAAGAAACAATCGCTCCGACGGTTCCTACAACAAATTTATTTTCCAAATTATATTTTTTTATTATGTCGCTACTATACGCAGGTTGTTCAAATTTTTTAGTGTCAAAAGCATTGTATAAAACTTTAACTTTATTTTCCGGAACAGACTCATATTTTATTAAATTATCTCTTACCACTTTCGATACCGTTAAAGTTATATCGGCAACTTTGTAATGCCATTTTGCATACCATTTGTGTCTTGTATCCTGTCTTCTGTGAAGAACAACTTTTATATCAGGGAAAAAGAGTTTCATCAGTAATGCGGTCCAATAAAGTTTCCCTTGATGAACATGAAGTATTGATATTTTTTCTGTTTTAATTATTTTTATAAGTTTATATACACCGGTGGGAGTAAATGTTCCTCTGCACGAAAAATCAACAACTTTAACCCCTTTTTTTTCTGCTTCTTCATATAAAAAACTTTTTTTGGGAGCAGCAACTATCGGTTCAAACTTTGAACTCAGTTCTTTAAAACTTATTGCGGTAAGCAAAGTTTGTTTTTCGGCACCGCCTATTGTATCCGAAGAGAAAAGATGTAAAACTTTAATTTTTTCCATACTATAAAATTTTCTTAACTAAAGAGACATATTCACTGCTTGTTGCTCTAAAAAATGCTTCGCAATATTGTGTATTTTTTCCTTTTACTACAGACCAATATTTAGATATTGATGATGCCATGGTAACATAATCTCTTGTTGCCGTTTGAGTTTTATAACATTCTATTGCCTGTTTTTTTTGTTCCCATTGTTCGCTTATATCTATAACTACATTAGGTATTAAAGTTGTCCATACCGAATAAGCATAAACCATACAATTTACCGATTTCATTTTGTTTGCTTTTACAAATGCTTTGGATATCGAAACATGATCCTGATGATTATCTATCATAAACGGTAAAAATACTATTTCGGGTTTTACTCTGTTAAAAAGTTCCGTAAACCTTTCTGCAAGTTGAGTTGTATTACTGTATAAAGATCTTATATCAAATTGTAAAAAATGACTTATTTTTGCACCCAACACTTTAGCGGCATCTTTTGCTTCGTACAACCTTTTTTCTCCGCCGGAAGTACAAAAAGCAATTTCAAGCCTTCCTCCCGCTTTGGTATGCTTAATAAGAGTTCCGCCGCAACCTATACTTTCATCATCCTGATGAGGAGCAATTACCAAAACTTTGTTGCCGGGCAACTCTTCTTCCAACGGTAATGAATATTTTAAAAACGGTTGCACATATTCGTACATTTTAAAAACACTTCTGTAACTTGCATATTTCATAATATCCTCTAAAGGTTTATATAACACTAATAAATTTTAATATCCGAATTGGCTTTTAATTCGGCCATTAATTTATCATACTCAATTTGTATGTGCTGCTTATATAACAAATCGGATAACAAATCTTTAACTTCATCAAGTTCTATAGGCATTCTTGCTTTCTTTTCTTCTACTCTGAAAAAGTGGTATCCGTTGTTTGTTTTAATAGGTTTTTTATTGTAATCTCCGACATTTAAAGAAAAAACAACATCTGCAACTTCAGGAGTAATATCCTCTTTCAAAACAAAACCCAAATCACCTTTTTTTTGTCTTAAATTTTGATCATCGGAATACTTTACGGACAACTGTGCAAAATTCATATCCTGTAATGCCAACTCTTTTTTCAGTTCATTGATTTTTTGATTTACTTCTTTCTTTTGCTGTTTTGAAAATTTATCGGAATACTTTATAAATATTTGTCTTATTTTAACTTGTTCGGCATAAGTTCTTTTCAAGGTGTCAGCTACCGATGAAACAAGTTTTTCGTCCCTGATTGAAAGATTTAAGTCAAGCCCTTTTATTTTTGATATAACATTATTATAAAAATTTTTTATTTCCGCATCGCTCGGATCTTTTGCTCTCCTTTTTATTTCGTTCGACACATACTTTATTTTCATTAAAGATTCTTTTACTTCATTTTCAAATTCCTTGTTTGTTAATCCCTGTTTTTTCAAATCGTTTTGAAAATCTTTTTCGTCGGCAAATTTAGCTTTAATGTTATTTATTGCGTTGTCTGTTTCTTCTTTTGAAACTTGAACTTTAGCCTGTTTTGCCGCATCTATAAGCAAAAGTTCGTCTATTTTTTGATTAATTATTTTGTTAAACAGAAGACTTACATTTTCTTCGGTTCTTTGATTTTCCGGCAAATTTTCAAAATCTTGTTTCAGGATATTACTTACATAAGTTTTTGTGATATTTTTTCCGTTAACCGTTGCAACAATATCACTGCCTTCCTGTGCATAAACAAAGCCCTGCAAAAAAAGAAAACAAAACAACATTAAACTTATTTTTTTCATTTTATGTTCTCCAATATATCAGTTGCTATAATATCTTTTGCACTGTTTTTTTTGATAATTATATGATTATGTAACGGTCTCGGCCCTATTTGAGAAGGATCGGTATTGCCGTACAATGCAACACATTTTATACCGAGACTTGCAGCCAAATGCATTGTTCCCGAATCTATACCTACAAACAATTTCGCTTTACTTATCAAAGCGGCAAGTTCAACAAGCCCGTTTTCGGGACAAAATATTTTTACTTCTTTAGACACATATTTTAATACTTTCATTACGGAATCAATTTCCCACTTTGCGCAAACAACAACAATTTTCTTGTTCATTTCAGTAAGCTTATTTAATGTTTCAATCCACACTTCGTTTCTTAAACATTTTTCCTGTCTTCTTTTGCTTGCACCCATTGATACAACAATAAAATCGTCATTCAACATTTTATTATCTTCCAACCAAAAAGAAACTTTAACTTCGGCTTCGCTGTCTATTTTTAAAATGTTTAAATAATCTTTTTGAACATTATCCAAGCCTATCGCTTTTGCAAGAACAATATTATTGTTTAAAGAAGGTACTCCTATTTTTTCCACGGTTTTAGTAAGTAAAAATTTTAAGCTTGCCGTTTTAAAACCTATTCTGTTTTTTATTTTTGAAAGATATGCCAAAATCAAGGTTTCCGGAGATTCGGAAAACATTAATGCCGTACCGATATTTTCTTTTTTTATATCGGCAATTAAATCTATTTCAGCACTTAAATTTCCGCCTTTTAAAAAAATTTTATCTACAAGTTTTGTAGATTGTAACAATCCGGCAAGATTTTTTCTTACAACACAATAAATTTTTGTATTCGGAAATTTTTGTTTTGTTGCTTTAAGTACAGGCAAACTAAACAATAAATCTCCAAGTTGATTCATATGAAAAAATATTATTTTATCCATTGTTTTATACTCTCAAAAACAAAATCGGGTTTTATTTGTTCCAAACATTTTTCGCTGTCAAATTTACATTTTCCCCTGCACGGGCTACACTTTAAATTTGCCGATATCACGGTTGAATTAGTTCCGAACGGTGCAGTCTCTTTAATATCAGAGCCCCCGAAAATGAAAACATTTTTTATTCCTATTGCATTTGCCAAATGCATGGAACCGGTATCGGCTCCTATTGCCAAATTGCAAACGGAAAAAATTCCCGCTAAATCTTTTATGGTTGTTTCTCCGCACAAATCAATTATGTTTTCGGATACTATTTTACCATAATCTTTCTGCGAACCTAAAATAATAATTTTTGTATCTTTATTTACGGATTTTATCATATTTGCCAAAACAATGTAATTATCCGTATTCCAAGTTTTTGTTTTTCCTCTGGCAAAAGGAACAAAAGCAACAATTTTATCTTCTTGTTTTATTTTACATTTATTTAATATATCCAACGGTATATAATCCGTTTTTATTTTAAAGTACGGTTCATATTTTTCTTTTGTTATATAACTTAAAGAATTAAGGTTCCTGATAACCGCATTTTCGTTTTTATCTCTTTTATAAGGTTCCTTTAAAAATAACCAACTCAATTCTTTCATTCCACTTACACCTATTTTTTGTTTTGCTTTAAGCAACTTACAAAAAATTGCGGTTCTTAAAAGGCCTTGCAAATCTATAACCAAATCGTAATTTTCTTTATTACATTCTTTTAATATTTCAAAAAAAGCTTTTATTCCGCCTTTTCTGTCCCAACATTTTATATTGTTAATATCCGGAAACAGTTCCACAACTTGTTTCCACTGTTTAAACACAAGCCAATCTATTAAGCTGTCTTTCCATTTACTTTTAACAGCTTGTATTATAGGGTTTGCCTGAATAATATCGCCAAACGAACTTGGCTTAACAATTAATATTTTCATAATTAAATAAAATAATGTATTATATATTCTACAAAAATAAAAGACATATTGAAATATTATTGTTTTTGTGTTATACTTTTATGACTTTTATGAAAAAAATTAAGAAGCTTCTCAGGGAACTCAGAAGTAAAGTTACCATCGTATTTATTCATCACGGGAAAGTAAAACCATTGAAGTTTAATTTTTCTGTGCTTTTCTTGTTTGTGTTTTTGGCAGGTTGGACCGGAATGACACTATGGGCCGGTTTTATATCGGGAAAACACATTGATTATTTAACGGTAAAAGCCGATAACAAAATAATGAAAGTCAGAATGCTTTTCTTTGCGGAACAGATAAAAAAATCAAGAGACATGTTGGCCCAGGTAAAACAGAATGATGACCATATCCGTTCTCTTTTGGCAATGGATTCAAAAAGAATAATAATTGAAAACGGTTTCGGTGCAGCCGGCGGACCAACCCCGGTGGAATCAAGTGCATTATCAATGTTGTTATCCGGCAAAATAGATGATGTAAGTTATCAGGAAATATCAAAACAATCCATTGAATTACTTGAAGAATATAAAGCTTCAATAAAAAGTTATTCCGAAGTTATAAATCATATATCAACACAAAGAGAATTGTTCAGATGTACTCCTTCAATATGGCCGTGTAAGGGTATTATATCTTCTCCTTACGGTGTAAGATTTCACCCGCTTCACAGAACAAACTTTTTCCATCGTGCCATAGATATTGCCAATAAAAGGAACACTCCTATAGTTGCTACGGCAGACGGTGTTGTTGTTTTTTCGGGATGGATGTCCGGATACGGAAATGTTATATCAATAGAACACGGAAAAAAATACAGAACAATTTATGCTCATCTTGAAAAATCGTTGGTTAAGAAAGGTGAGTTTGTTGAAAAAGGGCAGGAAATAGGAAAAATGGGAAGTTCCGGAAGATCAACAGGTCCGCATGTACATTACGAACTTCATCTTAATAACAGACCTATAAATCCGATGAAATATTTAAGCAGTTACATAAACTAATGAAGGTTATAAAAATTATGAATAAAAAAAATAAAAAGTTATTTGATACGATAGAAACATTTATCGGAGACGGTACACTTTTTAAAGGCGATTTATCCGTAACAAAAAGTTTAAGAATAAACGGTACCGTAATCGGTAACATTAAAGAAGCTGCAAATGTTATAATAGGTGAAACAGCAAAAGTAAAAGGTAATATATCGGCAAACTATATTGTAATAGACGGAACGGTTGAAGGAAATATTACCGCTACGGAAAGTATAGAATTATTAAACAAATCCAAAGTTACCGGCGACATAACAACGGTACTTTTATCAATAAACGAAGGTGCTGTTTTTAAGGGCAAAAGCATAATGCTCGAAAAAGAAGAACCCGGTGAAGAAATCAGCGAAGAAAACATACAAGAGAGGAATGACAATCATGATGAATTTTTTTAGAAAACATAAAGTAGCAATTATTTTGGTGATTTTAATCGGTTTTTTCGGAGGAACTTTTATTGCCGGTTTCGGAGTATCCACATTCGGTAAAGTAAGTTCTCTTGATACCGTTGCGGTGGTAAACGGTAAAAAAATACCTTACAAATATTATTACAGTTTATACAATAATGCTCTCGGAATGTTAAAAAATTCAGGGCAGGAAATTAATGAAGAAATGATGACACTTACGCAAAATCATATTTTAAGAAATTTGATTCAAGATGAACTTATTTGGCAACAAACAAAAAAATACGGAATAATCGTAACAGATACAGAACTTGCTCAAGATATTCAAAGTTATCCTTATTTCTTAAATGATAGAGGTCAGTTTGACAGCAGAAATTATTATCAATTCTTGAACAATTTAAGAATGTCTCCCAAAGATTTTGAGTCTTTAAGAAGAAAACAACTTGCATCAAACAAGCTGAAACTTCTTGTAGCTTCCGCTACTCAAATATCGGAATCAGAATTGAAAGCCAGAGAAGGTACCAGCATACCGGAAGAAACACAAATTAAAGCTAATGAAATATTAAATGATTGGTTTGATACAGTAAAAAATAAATCAAAAATAAAAGTATTGTTGGAAGACAGAGCTTAAATTTTATTTTAAGTTGATATTGAATTGTTTTAATTCTTTTTTTAATTTTATATACGGCAGACCTACAACGGTATAGTAGTCGCCGTATATTTTTTTTACAAAACTGTCATTTTTATCCTGCACGGCATAAGAGCCGGCTTTATCCATATGTTTACCGAACATTTTTTTTAATTGTTCGTACGGCAACTTTTTCATTCTGACATGAGCAACATCATAAAAAACAGTTTGTTTGGTATCGCTCAATATAGAAACTCCGGTATACACTTTATGCAAACTTCCGTTTAATTCTTTTATTATTTGTATGGAATGTTTTTTATTTCTGGGTTTGCCCAAAATTTTTCCGTTTAATACAACAATGGTATCCGAACCTATAACAACGGAATTAGGATTTTGTTCTTTAATATTTTCGGCTTTTTTATAAGATAAATATTTCACTATTGATGACGGTCTTTTTAAGTTATGCTTTTCATCAATGTTGCTTGGTATTACAGAAAATTTCAGTCCCCACTTTTTTAATAATTCTATTCTTCTCGGAGACAATGAAGCCAATATTATTTTTTTATTTTTCATTTTTTTGCTTTCTAAAAAAGAAAAACTCCGACAGTAGGACTCGAACCTACAACCCTCCCGTTAACAGCGGGATGCTCTACCATTGAGCCATGTCGGAATCAATTTCTCATTTTCTATTAAGTATTATGAGTAAGTATTGTACATATTTTTTTTACAAAAATCAAGTATTGACTAAAAAGTATTGTTTTTATATAATTTCTGTCTATTAAGAGTGTCTCCGTAGCTCAATTGGATAGAGCAACTGCCTTCTAAGCAGTAGGTTACGTGTTCAACTCACGTCGGAGACGCTCGATTAATTTAATGGTGGATGTAGCTCAGCTGGTTAGAGCGTCGCTCTGTGGAAGCGAAGGTCGCGGGTTCAAATCTCGTCATCCACCCTTGAGTGAACAATTAGAACTTTTTAAATAAATTTAGAAGTCAGTAGATTTAGTATTAAATCTACTGACTTTTTTATATTATTAAAAAAATCTTTTATTTTGATTTTTAATTTCAAAAACTTATTGTATTTTCAATGTGTATAAACTATAATAGGTATATTAATGCACATCTCGATTATAGAAAATACATAAATATTAAAAAGGAATTAAATCATGGAAACAAATGGTCAACAACAAATTTATAAAGAATTAAAGACATTGGTTTCAGCAAAATATCCCATTATATACATTGTTTCACATGAGGAAGATAGAGTTATAGAAACAATAAACAAAATAGCATCAAGTTTATATAAAACAGTGTGTATGTGGGATTGTGTTAATGGTTTATCTATAAATAAAAAAGTTCTTGATAGTTCTTCAAATCCTATCATTGCATTATCTTCAGCAGAACAAATGAAATCTGATGAAAATACCATTTTTGTGTTTAGGAATTTACATCTTTATATGGATGATAGACAAGTTATACAAGCATTAAAGGATTTAGGGAAAAATATTACAAGAAGTAAAAAATCTTGTTTTATAATTTCTCCTGTTTTAAAAATTCCAACAGAACTTGAAAAAGATATAACAGTATTCGATTATCCGTTACCAGATATGCAATATATTAAATATATTTTTGATGGACTTTGTAATTCCGTAGCAAATACTGACATTGTTATTGATTTTAAGAATGACGAAGAAGAAAGATTGTTGAAATCTGCATATGGACTCACAAAAATAGAAATAGAAAATGTTTTTTCAAAAGCAATAATAAATGACAAAAGGTTTGATGTGAAAGATATAGATTTAATTCTTTCGGAAAAAAAACAAATAATAAAAAAATCCTCAATTCTTGAATATTATGATTCTCAAGAAAATATGGCAAATATAGGTGGACTTGAAAATTTAAAAACTTGGATATCAAAAAGAACAAGGTCTTTTAGTGACGAAGCCAGAAATTTTGGACTTCCCGAACCGAAAGGCATTTTGTTGCTCGGTGTTCAAGGTTGCGGTAAGAGTTTGTCTGCTAAAGCGATATCCTCCATATGGAAACTTCCTTTGTTGAAACTTGATATGGGTGCAATATTTGGAAAATATATCGGAGAATCTGAAAGTAATATAAGAAAAACAATAAAAATTGCAGAATCAATTTCTCCAGCTGTATTATGGATTGATGAATTAGAAAAAGGCTTTTCTGGTATGGGTGGAGGAGATTCTACAGGAACAGCTTCAAGAGTTTTCGGTTCTTTTCTTACATGGATGCAAGAAAAAACTAAGCCCGTTTTTATAATTGCAACATCTAATGATGTTTCGTCTTTACCGCCCGAGTTATTAAGAAAAGGCAGATTTGACGAAATATTTTTTGTTGATTTGCCAACAAAACAAGAGAGAATAGATATTTTTAAAATTCATTTGTTAAAAAGAAATAAAGATATAACTAAATTTGATTTGAATTTACTTGCAGAAAAAACAAATGGGTATAGTGGAGCGGAAATTGAACAAGCAATAATTTCTGCTTTGTATGATGCCTTTGATGAAAATAGAGAAGTTGAACTTAATGATATCATTGTTAACATAGAAAAAAGTGTTCCTTTATCAATAACGATGAAAGAAAAAATAGATTGGTTAAGAAATTGGGCAAAAGACAGAGCAGTTCCAGCTTCTAAGCAAGAAACAATTAAAGATATTTCCGAAGATAAAAATCGTTGGGAAGAATTAAGGTAGTACAAATTTTATATGGCTAAAGAAATTGAAAAATTATTAATAAAAGCTCAAGGAAAAGGCCGAGAGGCATTGGAAGCGGCTATTATGTTATCTAAGATTTATACTCATGGCCTTTATGGAGAAAAAAAAGATTTAGAGAAGGCTGAATTTTGGTCAACTATAGCAAAAGATTTATTAGAAGAAATTTCTGAAAAAGAATCAAAAAATAATAATAGCAATATAACTACAACCGATATAGAAAATAAAATCTCCAAAGAAAAAGCAAAAAAAAATGAAATGCAAGGAGACAACTCACAAAAAGATAATTTTAGGACAGATAAGAATTTTTCGGACAGATTTCAAAATCTTCAGTTTGTTGATATAAAAGATACTATAAATGAATATAATATTGCAGTAGAATCAAGAAATTTTGATTTTGATGTTGATAAAATAAAACAGCAATTAAAAAATATTTTTATAGAAAGAGAAATTACAGATATTAATGAAATTAACCAAATAAAGCAAAGAATTTCAAAATATTCTTATTCTGTCCCGAATCATGATTTATTGGACTTAGGGGACAAAATAACTATTACTTCCGCTTTAGAACTTCCATCGTACAAAATAACTTTGGATTCGCATTATGAGATAAGAAAATTAAAAGACGGAACTTTACCTTACAAAGGAGAATCAATACCTAAAAAATTATTGAACAGAGAAGATGTTAATGTTTGGACTTTTAATACACAAAAAGATGAATCTGTTAAAGATTTTGAAGAGAGAAAAGAAGCTAATTATACAATAGTTAATTCTCAGGAAGTAAAAAGATGCAATTATTGTCATGGCCATGGCGAAAACATTTGTGAAGATTGTAATGGACGAGGAGAAATTCGATGCCGAGAATGTGGAGGAAAAGGAAAGGTTAGTTGTTCACTTTGTGGTGGACGAGGACACATATCGGGTTCATCATGTTTTTGGTGTGGTGGAACAGGATATACACAATGTTCGTCTTGTTATAATGGTAGTGGATACAATCTTTGTCTTGAGTGTGATGGAAAAGGTAGAATAACTTGTTCTGTTTGTGAAGGAGAA